>Ga0307505_10000213_pt1 | contig 70721 bp, 54 predicted proteins | sample 23_S_MG_FD_202183 | JGI IMG/M metagenome (GOLD analysis project Ga0307505, IMG submission 202183) | Soil microbial communities from Populus trichocarpa stands in riparian zone in the Pacific Northwest, United States - 23_S | ecosystem: Environmental > Terrestrial > Soil > Riparian zone > Trees... | reverse complement strand
GCCCTCGCCATCGAGTGTGCCTCTCGTCGAGCTTACATAGCCCCACTATGCGCGCTCTCCGATAGACCCACTCAATGACGATGGCATCCGTTTCGCCTCGAACGTTTCTGCCGCGCAGGCTCCTGGCAGCCTGTCGGACCTTGGCTACCCCCAAAGCCCGAGGCTGCTAGGCGACCATGTGCACGCGATTGCGGCCCCCGTGCTTGGCCGCATAGAGCGCGCGATCGGCGCTGCGCATGAACTCCGGCGATGTCGTTGCGCTTTGCGGAAAGCTCGCTACGCCGATCGAGACGCTGATCGGCCCCAGCGCCTGCTTGCGATGCACGAGCTCCATCCCGTGCACGGCGGCGCGGATCTGTTCGGCCCGCTCCATGGCGAGCGCCGCATCGGTCTCGGGCAGCAGGACCGTGAACTCCTCGCCGCCATAGCGGCAGGCGACATCCTCGCTGCGCACGATACGGGCCAGCAGCGCGCCGAACTGGGCCAGCAGCGCGTCGCCGGCATCATGGCCGTGGCTGTCGTTGAAGCGCTTGAAATGATCGATGTCGAGCATGAGCACGCTGAGCGGCGTGTCGCGGCGCTGGGCGCGCTGGACCTCGCGATCCAGTGATGCCTCCAGGTAGCGCCGATTGAACAATCCGGTCAGCGGATCACGCAGCGATTGCGTGCGCAGGGTCTCCTGCAGGCGCAGGTTCGCCATCGCCATCGAAACCTGTTCACCGGCCGTGATGGCGACCTCGCGGTGATCCAGTGCGAGCCCCGGTGGTGAAGACACGGTCAGGGTGCCCAGCATTTCCCCGTGCGCCACCATCGGTACGCACAAATGGACCCGTTCGGGATCGGCCTGATGGCCGTCGATGTGTTTGCAGAGGAAACCGACGATCGCCGAAGCGGGCGGGTGGGCCTGGCCACGGCGCATGGCCCAGCAGTCGTTCGGTCCGAATGCGTTGTCGCCGCGGATGTCCGGGGTGCCCCAGGACACACAGGGTTCAACGAGATTCTGCGAAGCGTTGAGCAGGTTGACCGATCCGGCCGTTCCGGGCAGCAGGCGCGGCAAGGCCTCACGCAGCCCTTCCAGGGCTTCGTCCATGCTGCGGCACCCTTGCAGCAGTTCGCCGAATTGCGAGAGGCGGCGCAGGGTTTCGCTCAACCGGCGCGACTCGTCGAGACTGTAGGCAAGTTCCATGTTCGATGACTTGGCGCGCGCCTCGCTGGCCAGCCGGCGTAGTTGCTCGCGAAGCACGAGCAGCAGCGCGAAGCCGAGCAGCACGATGCACAACACGATCGCGCCGAGCGTCAGCGCGCGCGTGAGCACGGCCTGTTCGAGCGTGTGTTCACGCAGCGCATCAAGCTGGCTGTCTTCGAATTGCAGCATTCGCGCCGCGATGATGTCGATCGCCAGATCGTCCTCGCGCGAGCTCCCGCTCCTCAACGCCTCGCGTGCCGCAGCGAACCCGAGCTGCTCATGCACGGCGGTGGTCTGGGTCATGCTCGCGAGGCGCTTGTCGATCAGCGCCTGGAGTTCCTCGATGTTGCTGGCCTGCTGCGGACTGGACTGGACGATCTCGCCCAGGCGTCGAAGGTGGGTCGTGATTTCCGGCACGTCGGCGAGATAGTCCGCGAGGCGCTGCGCATCACCGGTGACGAGGAAGGCGCGCTGGTTCGCTTCGGCATGCCGCAAGTGGGATACCGACAAGGCGATTTCCTGTTTCACCTCGAGCGTGTGGGTCGCCGACGCATGCGATTGCACGAATTCCCCGATGGTCCGGTACACCTGGGTGCCGACCGTCAACAGGATCGACACGAGCGCGGCGAACATGAATGCAGCACGCCAGGCGAAGCGGCGGCTCAGCATGGGCCGGATCGGGCCGGGGTGGAGGTCGGGAAGATTCATTGAAGGTCGCAGATGCAGGGATCCGCGTCGTTACGCAATCCACGTGCCAAGACCGCTATTCAGGCAAGAAGCATTCAGCTCGCATGGCTGGGTTCTGCTAGGACTTTCAGTGCGTTTCGCAACATATTGATTATAGATAGTTTATTTTTAGGAAAGCCGGCGTGCGCTGACGCGAGCGACCCCGCCAATGGCCGTGTCGGTCGCATCGCGGTTTTCGGCGCGGACCCGCGAAATGACATCAGGCGTCGGATTGCGCGCGCCGAAACGGTTCGAACAGGCGCAGCAGCCAGGGTTTCTGCGCGAGCACGAGGCTTACGCCAACCCGCTCGCGCGCGGGCAACGAGGCGTCGCGCGCAAGCAGCGTGTCGAACTCGCGGGCAAGCTCGTCCAGTCGCTGGCGCAGGATCGCCACGCCTTCCAGGCCGAGGCTTCCACTCAGGAGCAACAGCGCGTCGTGCTCGCCGTCGAACGCATCAGCGAAGTAGTCGCCTAGCAGATTGCGCCGGAAGTGACGTTCCATCGGCCCGTCGGTCCGCCAGCGGAAGTTGCGCGCGGCGCGCGGACGCACGCGATTGCCGGGCAGGAGCTCAATGATGCCGAGCCGGTCCAGACGTGAAAGGAGGGCGGTCCATTGGCCATGACTGAAGTCGAACTGCTCAAGAACGTCTGCTTCGCGCCAGCGATTGAGGCTCAGGAACAGTGCAAGCAAGAGCCGCGGGTCGGCGACCAGGGCTGCTTCCTGCTCACTGCCCAGCTGGGTCATGGCGGTACGTTCACGCGCGGATTCGCTGGCGAGATCGACCAGGTCGATGCCCAGCGCGTCGCAAACCTGTTCGAGCCGCACGAGGCTCATCGCGCGCAACGAGAACATGCGCTTGACCGCGGCTTCGCTCAGGCCGATTCGCGCCGAGAGCTCACGATAGCCGACGCCGTGCGCGCGCAAGCTGCGCTTGAGGGCATCGATGAGGTCCACGGACAGTGACATGGTATTGGAATACTAGACTATTCAGCGATCAATGCTCCACTTCGTCGATTTCTGTTGACCGACTGAACAGCGCCAGAGGAGCCTGCACGAAGTTCACACGCGGAGGACCGTATGCTCCAGATGACTTCGACACGGCATGTGTTCATCGCTGCCTGCTGCACTTTCGCGTTGTTGCCGGCGCTGGCCTTCGCCCAGTCGGATGCGGCGAGCCGGCAGTCGCAGGCCAGTCTCGCCGCCTCGCTCGCGGTTCCGGCCGGGGCCGCGGTGGCGCTGTCGGAAGGCGGCCGGTTCGTGGTAGCCAGCGTGCAGGCGACGGGCACTGTGTTGCGGGTGACGATCGAAGCGATCGGCAGTGGCGCATCGCTGGTCGTGGAGGTTGCGGCCGGATCGATCGCCGCCACCGGTATCGCCGTTGGCAGCGTGGTTGCGGTCACGGCGGTTTCCGCGGGCTGGCTGCTCAGCGTCGGCGGCGAGATCATCGCGTTCGTCGCTGGCGAAGCGGTGCGATCCCATGTGCATTCGCGCAGGCTCACGCGATGAGGTGGCTGGCCGTCCTGCTGGGTCTGCTCGCCAGCGTGTCGGCAACACGCGCGGGCTCGACCTGCGAAGCGCGGGCCACCGATCCACGCAGCATCGCCGCGGCGGCGCAGACCGCGCTGCGGGTCGTCGATGCACTTGAAGCCTCCGCCGCGCGTGTGGCCGTGATCGCGCGGGTCGGTAGTGATCTGACGCGCCACGGGCTGGTCTACAGCCATGCCGGGTTCGTCGTGCGCGATCACCCCGACGGGGTGTGGACCGTGGTCCATCTGCTCAATGACTGCGGCACCGAGCGCTCGGCGCTGCATGCGCAGGGGCTTGTCGATTTCTTTGCCGATGACCTGGTCAACCAGGATGCGCGCATCGTCTGGTTGCGGCCCGAACTGCAACAGCGCCTGCACGACCGGTTGCGCGGCGCCGACGTCGCGGCCCTGCACGTGCAGCGCTACAGCATCATTGCCCGTCCAGGAAGTCGCGAGTTCCAGAATTCGACCGCCTGGATCCTCGAGACCATTGCTGCGGCGACAACCGCCCGCCACGAAACCGACCGCGTCGCGGCCTACCGGATTGCCGAACGGGGTGGCTTTCGTCCGGATCACGTCAGGATCGCATGGGGCAAGCGCGTGGTCGGTGGTCTGTTCGCAGCCAATGCGAACTTCACCGACCACGCCCTCGCGACGCGCCTTGCCGGGGACTACCCGGTGGTCACGGTACGCGCGATCATCCGCTATCTCGAGGATGCCGGACTGGCAACCGGGCAGGCCGAATGGCGCAATGGCCGTCCGCTCGACCGGCCCGGCCCCGCCTGAGCACGAACGCGCCGCAGCGGACTCACGTACCGATATCCTCGTTCCACAACTGCGGTCGCGCGCTGATGAAACCGCGCATGAGTTCGATGCAGCGCAGGTCCTGTACTGCCGTGACCTTGACACCGCGGCTGCGCAGCAGGGCTTCCTCACCATGGAAGCTGTGGTTCTCGCCGACGACCACGCGCGCGATGCCATGCAGGAGGATTGCGCCGCTGCACATCGCGCAGGGCGACAAGGTCGGGTAGAGCGTGCAGTCGCGATTGACCGAGGCGGAAATTCGTCCGGCAATTTCGAGCGCGTCCCTCTCGCCGCGAAGGATCGCGCTGCCACGCTGCACGCGGCGATTGTGGCCGCGACCGATGATGCGATCGCCATGGACGAGCACCGAACCGATCGGAATGCCTCCTCCGGCAAGCCCGCTGCGGGCCTCGTCGAGGGCAACGTCGAGGTAAAGTCCATCGTTGCTTCCTCGAATGCGAACGCCTGCCTGCGGCGGCGCGCGACGATACCGCACGGCGAGAGGGCCGGGGAGCAGGATCGAACGCACAGGCGCGCCGTCTGCCCCCGGACATCCATTCCGCGCGCTGGCTGAACCTTGCCGCAATGCGGCATGCTCAGCGACGCGAATTTTTCAAGCACGACGGCGGTTTGCAGGTGGATTCCGCATCGGCCGGGGCGTATCCTCCGCGCCCACCGAATACGCCCCAGACGAGCCGTGATGAACGCAAGCAAAGCTGCATCGGACGCCAGCCGCCTCGATTCGATTCTCAGTCATGTCAAGGCCCAGCCAGGCACTTCGCGGCAGCGCGAAACGGCGATCTTCGCCAGCCACTTCTTCCGCCATGTTCCGGCCGACGACGTCGCCGGGCGCGATGCGCTCGAATGGGCGCGAATCGCGCTCTTCATGTTCGAGTTCCTGCGCCAGCGCAAGCCCGGCGGGGCGAAGATCCGCGTGTTCAATCCGCTCGCGGCCCAGGAAGGATTCGACAGCGGACACACCATCATCGCAATCGCGACCGATGACATGCCGTTCCTCGTCGACTCGGTGTCGATGGCGATCAACCAGGCCGGCCTGACCACCTACGCGATCATCCATCCGATCTTCCATGTCGATCGCGATCCGGGCGGGCACATCCTCGCATTCGGCGACGAGCAGAGTGCCCACGGACTGGCCGAGTCGGTCATGTTGTTCGAGATCGAGCGCATCGGCGAGCCTGACGAGATCGAGTCGTTGCGCAAGGCGATCGTCGCTGCGGTCGACGATGTGCGTGCCGCGGTCACCGACTGGAGTGCGATGCGCGGCAGGATGCTCGAGATCGCCGAGGAACTGCCAACGCGCGTGCAACCCTACGATGCGGATACGCTCACCGAGGCTGCCGAGTTCCTGCGCTGGATCGCCGACGACCATTTCTCGTTTCTCGGTTACCGCGAGTACCGGGTTGTCGATGAGGACGGTGGCGAGGTGCTCAAGGCGGTCGCCGGTACCGGCCTGGGCATCATGCGCGGCGACGAATCCGCATTCGCCCCGCGGACCTTGAAGTCGCTGGCCGCACGCGACCTCGACAAGTCCGGAGCGGTCGGCGCGTTGATCCTGACCAAGACCAACGCGCGATCGCGCGTGCACCGGCCCGGGCACATGGATTACCTGTCGGTGCTCGGTTTCGACGCAAGCGGTCGCCCGGTCTCGGAGCAGCGATTCCTGGGGTTGCTCACCTCATCGGCCTACATGACGCCGCCACGCGAAGTCCCGCTGGTGCGGCGAAACTACGAGTCGATCCTGCGCCGTTCCGGTCTGAAGCGCGATTCGCATTCGGGCAAGGCGCTGCGCCACATCCTCGACACGCTGCCGCGAGACGAGCTGTTCCAGTGCTCGGTCGACGAACTTTACGACATCGCGATGGCCGTGCTCGACCTGCGCGAGCGCGCCCGCACGCGACTGTTCGTGCGCCGTGATCGCTATGGGCGATTCTTCTCGATGCTGGCCTACGTGCCGCGCGATCGCTTCAATACCGACGTGCGCGAACGCATCGAAGCCTTGCTCAAGCGCAGTTTCCGCGGCGAGCGCATCGATTCGACCGTTTTGCTCGATGAGTCGCCGCTGGCGCGCGTGCACATGATCGTACGGCCGAAGGCCGGCGACCAGATTTCGTGCGACGTGGCCGAACTGGAAGGCAAGATCGCCCAGATCGTGCGCAACTGGCAGGACGATCTGCGCGAGATCCTCGTCCAGAAACACGGCGAGGAGCGTGGCATCAAGCTGGCCAACCGCTACGGCAAGGCCTTGCCGGCCGGCTACATCGAGAAGGTCACCCCGCACAACGCCGCGATCGATGTCGAACTTGCCGCCAGCCTGACCAGCACCGAGGACATCCGCCTGCATCTCTACCGCTCGCGCAAGCACGAGGGCGCGCTGCATTTCAAGGTATTCCGCACGGGCGGGGATATCACGTTGTCCGAGGTCATTCCGCTGCTCGAGAACCTCGGTGTCAGCGTACTGACCGAGAATCTGTATGAAATCGCCGGCGGTACCGCGATCACGATCCAGGACATCCTCGTGCGGCCGGGGCGCCTGTTGTTCGAACTGGACAAGGTGTGCGGACCGTTCGAGGAAGCGTTCGAGCGCGTCTGGCGCGGCGATGCGGAAAACGACGGCTTCAACCGGCTCGTACTGGGTGCGCAACTCGGCTGGCGCCAGGTCGGCGTGCTGCGCGGCTATTGCAAGTACCTGCTGCAGACCGGCGTGCCGTTCTCGCAGGCGTACATGGAGCAGACCCTGGTCTCCTATCCGGATATCGCCGGGCTGCTCGTGGAGTTGTTCGAGGCGAAGTTCGATCCGCATCGCCTGGATGCCGGCAAGAGCGCTGTCGAGAGCGCACGCAAGCGCCTGCGCTACGAGATGGAGGCGCTGGTGCCCCAGGCATCGCTGACATCGGATCCCGCGCTGATCGACACGCTCGTGGGCTGTCGCAGCAGCGATCGCGAGACCCAGTGCGAGATGATCATCACGACCATCCGCAGTCTGCTCGAGCGCGTCGCCAGCATCGACGAGGATCGCATCCTGCGCAGCTTCATGGCGGTGATCCGCGCCACCTTGCGCACAAATCATTTCCAGACCCGCGATGGCCGCGTTCAGGAGTACACGAGCTACAAGTTCGATCCGATGCAGTTGTCGGAGCTGCCCAAACCGCGTCCCTATCGCGAGATCTTCGTCTACTCGCCGCGCGTGGAAGGCGTGCACCTGCGCTTCGGTCCGGTCGCCCGTGGCGGACTGCGCTGGTCGGACCGGCGCGAGGATTTCCGCACCGAGGTGCTGGGTCTGGTCAAGGCGCAGATGGTCAAGAATACGGTCATCGTGCCGGTCGGCTCCAAGGGCGGCTTCTTCGTCAAGCGTCCGCCGGCCAGTGGCGAACGCGACGCCGTGCTCGCTGAAGGGGTGGCCTGCTATCGCATGTTCATCAACGGCCTGCTCGACATCACTGACAACCTCGTCGATGGCGAGGTCGTGCACCCGCGCGACGTCGTCCGCCACGACGGCGACGATCCCTATCTCGTGGTCGCCGCCGACAAGGGCACGGCGACGTTTTCCGACATCGCCAACGCAGTCAGTGCCGAGCACGACTACTGGCTCGGCGACGCGTTCGCGTCCGGAGGCTCGGTCGGCTACGACCACAAGGGCATGGGGATCACGGCCAAGGGCGCATGGGAATCGGTCAAGCGCCATTTCCGCGCGTTCGGTCACGACAGCCAGAGCCAGGATTTCACCTGTGTGGGAATCGGCGACATGTCCGGCGACGTGTTCGGCAACGGCATGCTGCTTTCGCGCCATATCCGCCTCGTCGCCGCATTCGATCATCGCCACATCTTCATCGATCCGGACCCCGATGCCGCCACCTCGTTTGCCGAGCGCGAGCGCATGTTTGCGTTGCCGCGCTCGTCGTGGGCCGACTACGACACCACCAGGATCTCCGCGGGTGGCGGAGTCTGGCCGCGCACGGCGAAGTCGATCACGCTGTCCGCCGAAGCGGCCGCCGCGCTGGGCATCGACGGCGGTGCGACGACGCTGAGTCCGAACGAACTGCTCAGTGCGATCCTGCGTGCCCCTGTCGACCTGCTCTGGAACGGTGGCATCGGCACCTACGTGAAGGCCGAGAGCGAGACCAACGCCGATGCCGGTGATCGCGCCAACAATGCGATCCGCATCAACGGCAACGAGTTGCGTTGCCGGGTGATCGGCGAGGGCGGAAATCTGGGCTTCACCCAGCGCGGTCGCATCGAGGCGGCGGCCAACGGCGTGCTGCTCAATACCGACTTCATCGACAACTCGGCCGGCGTCGACACGTCCGACCACGAAGTCAACATCAAGATCCTGCTCAACGATGCGGTCCAGCGCGGCGAGATCAGCGTCGCCCAGCGCAATGAGCAGTTGCGCGAGATGACCGACGAGGTCGAACGTCTCGTGTTGTTCGACAACTACCGTCAGAACGATGCGATCAGCATCATGGAACGCATGTCGGTCGCGCGGATCGGTTCCAAGCAGCACTTCATCCGCACGCTCGAGGCGCAGGGGCTGCTCGACCGTCAGATCGAATTCCTTCCCAGCGATGCCGAGATCGCCCAGCGCAAGGCCCGCGGACTCGGGCTGACCCGCCCGGAACTGTCGATCCTGCTGTCCTACTCCAAGATCGTGATCTATCAGCAGCTGCTCGATTCGGACGTGCCCGAGGATCCCTATCTTTCCCGGGAACTGCGTCGCTACTTTCCCGAACCGCTGCGTGAGCGCTACGCCGAACACATGGAGCGGCACCGCCTCAAGCGCGAGATCATCGCCACCGCGGTCACCAATTCGATGGTCAACCGCATGGGCGCAACGTTCATGCTGCGCATGCAGGAGGACACCGGACAGACACCGGCAGCCGTCGCCAAGGCGTTCACGATCGCTCGCGAAGTACTCGATGCGCGCTCGCTGTGGGCCGGCATCGAGGAACTGGACGGCCGCGTCGACGGCAATGCGCAGATCGACGCGACCCTGGTGATCTGGCAACTGTTGCGCAGCATGACGCGCTGGCTGCTCAACCATCCCGACGAGGTCCAGGACATCGCCGCCGCCGTGGAAAGCTACCTGCCGGCGATGGTCGAACTGAAGTCGAAGCTTGAAGAGGTGGTCACCGAATCCGATCGCGCGGCGGCGCACGAGGCACGCGCGCGCTGGGTCGCGCATGGCTTTCCGCCGGAGCTGGCCGCGCAGCTTGCCGGAGTTCCGGCACTTGGCTCGGTGCTCGACATTGCCGTCGTCGCTCGCCAGGTCAAGGCGAAAGTCGTCGAAGTCGCCAAGGTGCACTTCGCTCTGGGCGATGCGCTGCACCTGAAGTGGCTCATGGAAAAGATCGAGGATCTGGCGGTCGACACGCGCTGGCATGCGCATGCACGCGGCGCGCTGCGCGACGAGCTCAGCGCCCAGCGGCGCACGCTGGCATCCCAGGTGCTGGCATCCCGGACCCGGGGCAGCGGCGGCGAGCGCGTGGCAGCCTGGCTTGACCGCGACGATGTCGCGCTGCGCAATGCATTGAGCATGTTTGCCGAGATGCGCAGCCAGCTGGTCATCGACTACCCGATCGTCTCGGTGGCCGTGCGCCGGCTCGCCCAGCTCGTTTGAGCGCGCGCTTTCGCGCGCGCGGGTTCCCGCCGGTCTGCTAGAGTCGCCCGCATCTGACTGCTTGGGGCATGCGAGGATGACAGCGTGAGCCGGCGTATCGCCTTCGTCGCGAGTCCCACCGATGGTTCGCAGTCCGCGCTCGAGGCGCTGCGCCAGCGCTACGGCGAGGTTGCGCCCGATGAAGCAGATGTCATCGTCGCGCTGGGTGGTGATGGCTTCATGCTCAGAACCCTGCACCGCAACATCGCACGTGGGCTGCCCGTATACGGCATGAAGCTCGGCACGGTCGGGTTTCTGCTCAACCACTATCACGCCGACGGATTGCTCGAACGCATCGAGAATTCGCAACCCACGGTGCTGCGCCCTCTGCTCATGCGTCGATGCGCTGGCATTCAACGAGGTGTCGCTGTTGCGCCAGACCAAGCAGGCCGCGCATATCCGGGTTTCGCTCAATGACGTGGTCAAGCTCGAAGAGCTCATGTGCGATGGCGTGCTGGTCTCCACGCCCGCTGGATCGACCGCGTACAATCTCTCGGCCCACGGGCCGATTCTTCCGCTCGGATCGCAGCTGTTGGCGATGACCCCGATCAGTCCGTTCCGGCCGCGGCGCTGGCGGGGTGCCGTGCTTCCGGCTCGGCTCCAGATCAAGTTCGAGATTCTCGATCCGTACAAGCGACCGGTCAGCGCGACAGCAGATTCCAGCGAAGTGCGCGACGTCGTCGAGGTGGTCGTGCGCGAATCCGCCGATCAGACGATGACCTTGTTGTTCGATCCCGAACACAATCTCGAAGAACGCATTCTCAACGAGCAGTTCACGTTCTGAGCAACCCGGCAAGCGCGAAGATTCCATCACTGCCAGCCATCCATTTCACACCTACCTATTCGGGGACCGACCTGCATGCGCAGCACCCACGTTGTCTTGAACCGCCTTGCCTGGCAGATCGCATTGACCCTTGCCACGGGTTGCGTCGGCACATCGGCACTTGCCGTGGATGTAGCCCCGGGCTTGCGCGCGAAGGCCGAGCATGAGGGCCGGGTTGATGCGCTGATCGTGCTGGCTGCTCGGGCGCCCAAGGCGCTGCTCCGCGATGAAGGTGATTACCTCGTGCGCCGCCGCGCGCTGGTCGAGACCTTGCGCGCGACCGCGGAGGTATCGCAGGCACCGCTTCGCGAATGGCTCGATGCGCAGGGCGTGAGCTACCGGCCGTTCTGGATCGTCAACATGATCCAGGCGGAGCTGACTCCGGCGCAGATCGACGCGCTTGTTGCACGCACTGAAATCGAGCGGATCAGCGAGAACGCGCAGGCGCGGCGGCTGCCGGTCGTGGAGGTCGAAGTCCCGTTGCAGCCGTTGCCACGCGAGACGCTCGCCGTTGAATGGGGGGTCACGAAGATCGGTGCGCCCCAGGTCTGGGCGGCGGGAATCACCGGTGACGGCGTGGTGATTTCCGGACAGGACACCGGCATCCGCTGGACCCACGCCGCGATCCGGGCGAAGTACCGCGGCTGGAACGGTACGAGCGCCGATCACAACTACAACTGGCACGACGCCATCCACGGTACCGGCAACGCGACCTGTCCCGGCGACCAGCAGGCCCCGTGCGACGACAACGGCCACGGCACCCACACGATCGGCACGATGGTCGGCGACGACGGCGGTCCGAACCAGATCGGCGTGGCTCCCGGGGCAAAGTTCATCGGCTGCCGCAACATGAATGCCGGCGACGGGCGCCCGTCCTACTACAACGAGTGCGCGCAATGGTTTCTCGCGCCGACCGCGCTGAACGGTCAGAACCCGAATCCCGATCTCGCGCCCGACGTGATCGGCAATTCGTGGGGTTGCCCTCCTGCAGAGCAGTGCACGACCGGGCAGGAGGTGCGCGAGGCGATCGACAATCTCGTCGCCGGCGGCATCTTCTTCGCCGCCGCAGCCGGCAACAGCGGCTCCGGGTGCAGCACCGTGCGCGATCCGCCAGCGATCTATGATTCGGCGTTCGTCGTCGGTTCGACCACGACCACCGATGCCTTGTCCGGATTCTCCTCGCGCGGCCCGGTCGCAGGCGCGGCGCGCGTGCGACCGGACATTTCGGCACCGGGCAGCAACGTGCGCTCGGCCCAGCGCAGCAGCGACACCGCCTATGGCAACAGCAGCGGAACGAGCATGGCCACTCCGCATGTGGCCGGTGCCGCGGCATTGCTCATGCAGGCCAACCCGAATCTAAAGGGCGATCCCGAAGCCGTCGCCGAGATCCTGCGCTCCACGGCGACCACAGCCGGTGTTGCCAGCGGCAATGCGCAGACCTGCGGCGGCACGCCGATCACGACCTGGCCCAACTACATGGTCGGCCACGGGCGCCTGAACGTCTGGCTCGCGTTCCGCAAGGCCGAGACGATCTTCGTCGATGCATTCGGTGGCGACTGACCTGCGGTGATTCCGCGGCGCTCCCGCCTGACGCAGGCGCGGGGCGTCGCGTAGACTGGCGCCTCCATGAATGCCCGAACCGACCTGTCCGTGGACGCGGAATCAACCACCCGGGACAAGCTTGTCGTCGCGATCTCCTCGCGCGCGCTGTTCGATCTGGGCGACAGCCATGAGCTTTTCGAACGCGACGGACTGGATGCCTACGCGCGCTACCAGATCGCGCACGAGGACGAACTGCTTTCGCCGGGCATCGCGTTTCCGCTCGTGCAGAAGCTGCTGCACCTGAACTCGCTGGCGCCCGAGGCTCCGCGAGTCGAGGTGATCCTGCTTTCGCGCAATTCGGCCGATACCGGCTTGCGCATTTTCAATGCGATCGAGCACTACGGCCTGGACATCGTGCGCGCAGCGTTCACCAACGGGGCGCCGACCGCGGCCTATGCCCATCCGTTCGGCGCCAACCTGTTCCTGTCGGCGAACGTCGACGACGTGCGGCGTGCGCTCACCGCCGGAGTCGCCGCGGCGACGATCCTGCCGTCCAAGGCGCCCGAGCTGCCGAGCGAACAGTTGCGCATCGCGTTCGACGGCGATGCGGTGATCTTCGGTGACGATTCCGAGCGGGTTTCACACGCTCATGGTCTGGATGCATTCCATCGCAACGAGATCGAGCGCGCGCGCGAACCGCTCGCGGTCGGTCCGTTCCGCACGTTTCTCGAAGCCTTGCACCGGATCCAGGCTGCGTTTCCGATCGAGGGTTCGCCACTGCGCACGGCCCTGGTCACTGCGCGCTCGGCACCTGCGCACAAGCGCGTGATCCTGACCTTGCGCGAATGGGGCGTGCGCCTGGACGAGGCGCTGTTCCTCGGTGGTCGCAGCAAGGGGCCGTTCCTCGAAGCATTCGGCGCCGACATCTTTTTCGACGATTCGATGCTCAATGTCGAGTCCGCACGCCTTCACGTCACCACCGGACACGTGCCGCATGGCGTGCACAATCCGCCCGAATGAAGGCGATGCGCGCAGGAGTCGGCCTGCTGTCGCCTGGTCCGGCGCGCTGGTATCGTTGCGCGCCGGAGCCGGAACCTGTTGAGTCCATGAGCAATCCACTCGACGATTTCATCGTCGTGACCGATGTCGACGAGGCGGACGCCGCGGTGGCCGAGCTGTTCCTGCGCAAGTTCAGGGCCCGGGTGCCGGAGTTTCCGCATCACATCGTCGCCTGGGTCCGCCGGGAAGATGGCGGGCGTGCGCCGGGCTGCTATACGCACGTCACCGACTGCGGAGACTTGCTGCTCGGTGGTGGCGCCTGCACCGATGACCGCGTGCTGCGCCGCATGAGTGCGCACCAGCGGTCGGTCCTGCGCGCGGGCGGCGGCATCTATCGGCACACGATCGAATGGGTTGCCGACCAGTTCAGCGCAATGTTTCCGGCCTTGTTCGTCTATGTCGGCGATGCGCTGTCCGAGCGCGTTCTGCGTGCGTCGGGATTCGTCGCCACCCGGCACGAGCGCCTGTACATCCGCTGGTTGCAGGCGGTCCCCGAGCACAGGCAGCGTCAGCTCGTGGCCAAGGCTTTCAGTTTCATTCCGTTCTGACGCCATGGACCAGAGCGAGCTGCCATTCTGGATTTCCGAGATCGACAGCGCCTTGCCGGCGGCCGATCTGTTCCGGCGCAAGTTCGAGCATCCGCCGCCGCAACACCCGCATCACGTCGCTGCCTTCCATTGTGCCGACGACGGCAGCCTGACCCTGGGCTGCTACGTGCATTTCTGGTCGTTCGGCGACATCCTGCTCGGCGGCGGCGCCTGCGTCGATGACCGCGTGCTGCGCCGGCTCACGCCGGAACAGCGCACTGGCTTGCGCAAGCATGGCGGGCTCTATCGCCTGGTTCTGGATCATGCCGTGCAACGGTTCGCACCGCATCATGCGGCGATTTTCGGTTACTGCGGCGACCGCCGCGCGCGCGAGGTGGATCTCGCGGCAGGTTTTTCGACAACAGGCCACGAGAAGCTGCTCGTGTACTGGACGCGCGAACTGCATCCGATCCACCAGCAGGCGTTGATCGCGAAGGCACACGCACTGGGTCCGTTCTGACCCCGCAAGGCGGCGGAGTCCCGATCAAGGGCGTGACCTGGTTCCGAGCTCGCCAAGAAGATACTGCATCAGCGCGCGTCGGCGAGAATCTCGCGCAGGCCTTGTTCTGAACGCCAATGCCAGCCGCAGACATAGCGCGGCAGGTTCCAGCGATCCGAATCCATCGTCACTGGCTGGGCGCCATCACCCATGGCCGCATCCATGCCGTGCTCGGAACCGAACCGCGGCAGGTATTCGCCGCGCACGTAGTCGGGAACGTGGCCGAAGGGGTAACAGAAAAGGCTCGTACGTTGCGGCGCGATGCGCGAGTCGATGTAGCGCGTCGCTGCTGCGATCTGGGCGTCCGCGCGTTCGTGGCTGTCGACCGGAAGAAAGCTGCCGCGTTGCATGCCGGCAATGCCGGGGAGCGGTACGGCCGGATGGTTGTGGTCCCAGCTGTGGTTCTCGATCGCGACCCGGCCCGAGTGCAGCGCCGGAATCCACCAGTCCTCGCTCATCCAGCCGCGTCCGACCAGGGCGCCGCGATCGATGTGTTCACGCGCTTCGGGAGAGGCGATCACGAACGCGGTCAGGTGCAGATCCGGCTGCGCGTCCGCTCCGCGCGCGGCGATGAAATCGCCCATGCAGCCGAACAGGCCGCGCTGGATGCCATGCATTGGATGGTCCAGATCGTGAAAATCGAAGTTCGAACCATCATCGCAGGTCAGCGCGACACAGCGGTTCAGGTCGCGATCGGCGATCCCGAGCAACTGGTCGACGACCCAGCGCAGGGGAACCACGCGCAGGCCAAGCTGGTCGATCGTATTCAGATCCGCGGCGAACGCGACATGGTCGTTGTCCGCGTAGTCATTGCCGGCGATGTTGACGGCGTGATAGGTCAGAACAGGTACGCGCATCGGTGAACGGGTTTCCATGAACAGCGAGGTCGGGCCATGACCCAGGATTCTTCCAGCGCGGCGAGTGCACACCACCGCACGCGCGTCCGCACCGCGGGTGCATGCGCGGCGCTTATTGTAGTGGCAGTCGCGGCGCTGGCGTGGCTGCGTCGCGAACAACCCGGGCCGGAACCCGCTGCGCCAACACCGGTCGAGATAGTGGCGGCGCATGCGTCGTCGAATCTGCAACTGGATCGTGAAGACGACGACCAGGCCTCCGCGTGGCTGGCGGATCTGCCCGACTCCGATCTGCCGCCATCGCAACGCGTTCCGGAGTTGCTCGTGCTGGCCGGGCAGGGCAGGGCCGATGCGATGCACACGCTGGCCATGAACCTGCTCGCCTGTCGTCGCGCGCTGACCAGCACCGACGATAGCGTGCGCAGGGACGAACTCAGGCGCTTCTATGCGCGCTACGGGCGTGAGCCCTCGACGGATCGCGAACTGGATCGCATCGCCGCGGGCATCGAGCGCCTGGCGCTCCTGCGTGAACGCTGTGCCGGGATCGAGGTCGAGCTGGCCGAAAGCGGCCTGGAGTGGCTGGAAAAAGCCGCGCTCGCCGGCGATACCGAGGCGATGCTCGAGTACTCGCGCTGGGCGCTGTCGGGCATGCGCGATGCGAACACCTTGCTGGAGAACTTCGACGAGGTTGCGCGTCGGCGCGAGCTCGCCGGGCGCTTTCTGCATCAGGCGCTGGCACGCGGTGACTGCCGTGCGCTGGGTGCCCTCGCGAGCGCCTATGCCGCCGACGGCGGCGGCCGGCAATGGATCTTCACGGCCGATCCGTATCTGGCCGTGGTCTACACCGAGGCCCAGATCGAGGCCAGCCGGCGGCCCGGCACGATGACTCAGAACCAGGAGCGCCGTTGGCTCTGGCTCGCCAATGACCGCGGCGACTCGCTGGATCCGGCCCGGCGCGATGCGGCGCGCCGCCAGGGCGAACAACTGGTCCGGCGCCACTGCGGCGGATAGGCGCGCGCCGTGACCATGCGCGGGCGCCCGGCTACAATGGCGTGCTTTTCACTCCGGAATCCGTTGCCATGGCTGCCACCGCACTCAATCCCGTCGATCTCTACGACGTCCGCTCCCTGCTCAGCGACGAGGAGCGCGCCGTGCAGGACACGGTGGCCCGGTTCACCGATGAACGCGTGCTGCCGATCATCGGCGACTGTTTCGACAAGGGCATTTTCCCGACCGAACTGATTGCGGAAATGGCTGAACTGGGCCTGCTCGGCTCGAGCCTGCCGACCGAATACGGTTGCGCCGGGCTCAATGCGGTGTCCTACGGTTTGATCTGCCAGGAACTGGAGCGTGGCGATTCGGGACTGCGCAGTTTCGCCTCGGTGCAGTCCTCGCTGTGCATGTACCCGATCTACGCCTACGGTTCGGAAGAGCAACGCCGACGCTGGCTGCCCGACATGGCCGCCGGCAAGGTCATCGGCTGCTTCGGTCTGACCGAACCGCAAGGCGGTTCCGATCCGGGCAGCATGCGCACGAACGCGAAGAAGGATGGTGCCGACTGGATCCTCAACGGTTCCAAGATGTGGATCACGAACGGCAATCTCGCGCACATCGCCATTGTCTGGGCGCAGACCGACGAAGGCATCCAGGGTTTCGTCGTCGAGAAGGAATTCGCCGGTTACACGGCGCAGGAAATCCACAAGAAGATGAGCCTGCGTGCGTCAGTCACCTCGGCCCTGTTCTTCGACAATGTGCGCGTGCCCGATACCAACCGGTTGCCCAACGTGAAAGGACTCAAGGGGCCGCTCGGCTGTCTGACCCAGGCCCGCTACGGCATCACCTGGGGACCGATCGGAGCGGCGATCGCCTGTCTCACCGAAGCGCTCGAGTATTCGAAAAGCCGCATCCTGTTCAAGCAGCCGATTGCCGCGCGCCAGGCGGTGCAGATCAAGCTCGCCGAGATGGCCCGGCGCATCACCATGGCGCAGCTGCTCTCGCTGCAGCTTGGACGGCTCAAGGACGCCGGCACGATGCAGCCGACCCAGGTGTCGCTGGCCAAGTGGAACAACTGCCGCATGGCGATCGACATCGCCCGCGAAGCGCGCGACATCCTCGGCGGCGCCGGCATCACCACCGAGCATTGTCCTATCCGCCACGCGCTCAATCTGGAGTCGGTGATCACCTACGAAGGCACCGAGACCGTGCATCAGCTCGTCGTCGGCCGCGAGCTGACCGGAATCAACGCATTCTGAACCCGGATTTCCCGGGCCCCGCTGCGAGGAGCGCCATGCGCGACAGGATCGGACTGCTTTTCGTGACCGTGTTTGCGGTCCTCGCCGTAGCCGCAGGACTGGTCATCCACTACGTCAAGCTCGACAGCGCGCAGCGCGAGGATGAAGCCAGGCAACAGCGCGCCGAGGACGACGCGACGCGCGAACTGCTCGGGCGGCTTGTCGAGGAAACCGGACAGATCCGCCAGACCCTGGAACGAACCCCGTTGCCGACACTGGACCCGGCGCTGGAAATGCTCCAGCAGGATGTCCAGTCCGCGCAAGGGATGCGCACGGCAATTGCCGAGCACTACATGAACACGGGAAAGATGCCCGCCGACAATGCCAGCGCCGGATTGCCCGAGCCGGACCAGTACCGCGGACGCGCGCTGATGACCGCTTCCGTGCAGCCAGACGGGTCGATCGAACTCGTGTTCGACGCGAACTCGGGCAAGGATGGCGGGCGCATCCGCATGATTCCCGATGTCGCCAACGTCAACGCGATGGGCCTGCAATGGCGGTGCGAAACGCCCGACTATGCATTGATCAAACGCATTCTGCCCTTGTGCGACTACACGCCTTGATCGCGGGATCGATGAATTTTTCCAGTGGGGGATGCGCCTGTGTCCGTTAGAGCCTTCCAGCTTGAAACCGAACGCCTGATCCTGCGTCCTCCGGTCGCCGCGGACTTCGAGCCATGGGCCGCGTTTTCGGCCGACGAGGAAGCGACGCGCTACATCGGCGGCATCCAGGTCCGCCCGGTGGCCTGGCGCAGCTTCCTGACCATGGTCGGGGCCTGGCAGATCCAGGGTTTCGGCTTCTTTTCGGTGATCGAGAAGGCATCCGGGCGCTGGGTCGGCCGGCTCGGACCGTGGATGCCCGACGGCTGGCCGGGTACCGAAATCGGCTGGAGCATCGTGCGCGACGTCTGGGGCAAGGGCTACGCGACCGAGGGTGCGATCGCCACGATGGACTGGGCGCTCACCACGCTCGGCTGGAGCGAGCCGATCCACACGATCGACCCCGCCAACGAACCCTCCAAAGCCGTCGCGCGGAGGCTCGGCTCGCGCTTTCTTCGCATGGGCAGGCTGCCCGCGCCGGCCGACTTCGAGGTCGAGATCTGGGGTCAGTCACGCGAGCAATGGTTCGCGCGCAACCCGGCCGGAGGGAAACCATGACGACCGTCTACGGCATGAAGGCGTCGGGCAACTGCTACAAGGTGCAGTTGCTGCTCGAGCAACTCGCGCGGCCGTATCGCTGGATCGAGGTCGACAGTGCGCATGGCGAAACACGCACGCCCGAGTATCTTGCGAAGAACCCGAATGGCAAGGTGCCGCTGCTCGAACTCGAAGACGGGCGCGTACTTGCCGAATCGAACGCAATCCTTCACTGGCTTGCCGAAGGCAGCGCGCTGCTTCCGGCCGACGCCTGGCATCGCGCGCAAGTGCTGCAATGGATGTTCTTCGAGCAGTACAGCCATGAACCCTACGTGGCGGTCGCCCGCTTCATCAGCGGCTGGCTCGACGCCGATCACCCGCGGCGCGCCGAACTGCCGCGGCTCCTCGAGCGCGGCAACCAGGCGCTCGCGGTCATCGAGCAACACCTGACCGGCCGCGAGTTCCTCGTCGAGTGCGGATACTCGATTGCCGATATCGCGCTGTTCGCCTACACCCACGTTGCCGCAGATGGCGGATTCGATCTGCAGGTCTACCCGCAGATCCGGGCCTGGATCGAACGCGTTCGCAGTCAGCCGGGATTCGTCGCGATGCAGGCGTGAGCCGTATCGCGGACCTGATCAGCGCGGGGTGTCCTCGCGCCATCCAGAGGTGATCGGATAGCGGCGCTCGCGGCCGAAGGCACGCCGCGAGACTTTCGGCCCCGGTGCGGCCTGGTGGCGTTTCCACTCGTTGATGCGCACGAGCCGCAACACCTGGTCGACCACGCCTGCTTCGAAGCCGGTGGCGACGATCTCCTCGCGCGACTGCTCGCGATCGACATGACGCAACAGGATTGCGTCGAGGATTTCGTAAGGCGGCAGCGAATCCTGGTCGGTCTGGTTCTCGCGCAACTCCGCCGACGGCGCGCGCTCGATCACGGCCAGCGGAATCACGGGCTGCCCTGCATCGGCGAGTGCCAGCGCATTGCGCCAGCGCGCGAGGGCATAGACCTCGGTCTTGTAGAGATCCTTGATCGGTGCGTAGCCACCGCACATGTCGCCGTAGATCGTCGCGTAGCCGACCGCGTACTCGCTCTTGTTGCCGGTGGTCAGCAGCAATCCGCCGAACTTGTTGGCCAGGGCCATGAGCAGCGCACCGCGACAGCGCGATTGCAGGTTTTCCTCGGTCGTATCGGAGGGGCGATCGGCGAACAGCGGCGCCAGCGCCTCGAGGAAGCCTTCGAACGGCGCAGCGATCGGCAGCGTGTGCATGGGCACGCCCTGGGCGAGCGCCTGTGCCGCGGCGAGGTCGTTGCTTTGCGCGGATGTGTAGCGCGATGGCAGGCGCACTGCGCTGACATTGTCCGCGCCCAGCGCATCCACCGCGATCGCGAGCACGAGCGCGGAATCGATGCCGCCGGACAAGCCGACCCAGGCCCTGGCGAATCCATTCTTGCGGCAGTAGTCGCGGGTGCCGCGAACGATCGCGCGCCAGGCCAGCGCATCGGAACTTTCGTCGACATCGCCGGGCCAGTCCCGCGGCGTGAACCTGCGCGCGGCGCTGTCGTAGTCGGCGATCAACCAGTGGTCCTCGAACGCCTGCGCCGAGGCGTGCACGAAGCCGTCCCCATCGGCGAGCACCGACGCTCCATCGAACACGACCGCATCCTGGCCGCCGACCACGTTCAGATACGCGACGGCAACTCCGGTTTCGGCGACGCGCATGGCGAGCAACGCATCGCGTTGTGCCTGCTTGCCGCGCTCGTAGGGCGACGCATTGGGAACCACGACAAGTCCGGCACCGGCCGCCGCCGTGTCGGCGAGCGGCTCGGCGAACCAGAGGTCCTCGCAGATCACGACACCGACAGCGACACCGGCGATGTCGATCACGCAGGAGCCGCCATCCGGATCGACATCGAAATAGCGGCGCTCGTCGAACACCGCGTAGTTGGGCAATTCGCGCTTGCGGTAGGTCGTCTCTATGCCGCTGTCGCGCAGGACGCTGGCCGCGTTGTAGACGACGGATCCGGCCGACTGCGGCCAGCCGACCACGGCGACGATGCCTTGCGCTGCTGCGGCCACGCGCATGATCGCGGCCTCGCATTCGGCAAGGAAGCTCGGACGCAACAACAGATCCTCTGGCGGATAGCCGCTGATCGCAAGCTCGGGAAACACGACGAGGTCGGCCTTGTGACGATCTCGCGCGTCGGCGATCATCGTCGCGATGCGATCGGCGTTGTCGGCAACGGCTCCGACCGGGAAATCGAATTGGGCCAGTGCTACACGCAGGTTCGGCATGAAAACGCGGTCCGGCAGACGGGAAACAGGCAGGTGCCGCGACGCTGCCCGACGTGGTCATCGCGCAATGCCGACGGTACGCGCGGAGTATGCCACTCAGAGCGAGCGAACAAGGCGGAATCCGACATCGTCGAAGCCGCGATCGGTCTGCAGCATGCGTGAGGTGTCGGCGCGCGCGCCCGTCTCGTCACGCCAGGACAGGCCGATCGTCGCCCGACGCGGGCAACTGCTGTTTTCGAGTGTGCGCGCAAGCGCGTTGCCGGCGTTGCCGCAATCGAGAACCCATTCTGCGACATTGCCGAACAGGTCGTTGATCCCGAGTGCGGCCGGGGCATGGCGACCCGGTGGCGCGGTGTAGGCGAAATCATCGCTGCACGCATGCGGATTGCCGCCGACGTTGGAGCTCTCGTCCAGGACGTTGCCGAACGCGCACGACGATGCGCGCGTCGCGGCGGTACCGGCGAGATGACGCCATTCGGCCATCGTTGGCAGGCGATACGCGTGTCCGTTGCGCCGGCTCAGCCAGCCTGCGTAGGCACGCGCATCATCGAAGCTCACGCAGACCACGGGTTCGCTGGCGCCCTGGCGGAAACCAGGGTCCTTCCAGTCGCGTCGGTCGAGCAGGCGCAATGGCGAAAGCCGGTTGCGACAGCGGGTGGCGTCACGCGCGGTCTGCGCCGCGAACTCGGCGTAGCTCGCGCGCGACACTTCGTCGCGCATGACCAGCAAGGGCGCCGGCAAGGTCGAGTTGCCATGCCGGCGTGGTACGTGGACGAGCGCGAGGCCACCACGATCGGTGACGATATCGCCCGCTCGCGGCACCGCAGCGGCAGCGTCGCGCAACGCGATGAGTTCGCTTTCGGCAACGCCGAGTTCCCGGGCGAGCTCCAGCCAGCCCGGCACCGGTTCAACGTCCTGGGTCCGGATCAGGGCGCGTGCGCGGTCCAGGATCGTCCCCGCCAGGCCCGCGCGCAGCGCAACGAATGCCTGGCCGTCACGTAGCGCGGCATGGTCGGCAAGCAGCTCGATCTGCAGGTAGCGCTCGCGAATGCGCTCACGCGCGTCGGTTTTCGCCGAGTCGATCACCCCCGGTGCTGCGGCGGCGATGACTGCCTCAAGTCCCGCCCTTGCTTCGGTGTTGTCGGGATCGGCACCCAGCACATCGAAATAACTCTGCGCGGCGTTGGCCCCCGACGGTTCGAGCAGGGCGCCGGCATCCAGCTGCTCGCGCGCCTGGATCAGGCGCGCGGCGAGGCCCGTGTCTACGGATTCGGCCACCGGCGCGGACACCGGCACCGGCGTGGCGACGGGCTCGTGGACCGACAGCGAGGGCAGGGCCAGGGTCACGACCGAAAGCGCTAGCAACACGCCGAGCGCGACCAGCAGTGCCGGTTGCCGATTCAGCGCATCACGGGCACGACCGAGCGGACTCGCGCGGCGCCTGAGCAGGTTCCGGATCGGATCGAGCGCGCGCTGCATCGCCTGCGCGTTGCGAAAGCGTTGCTCGGGCCGCTTGGCGAGGGCCAGGTCGATGAACCGCTGCCAGTGCGCCTTGTCGTCAGGCAGGCGCGGGATCGGATCGTGCGCGTGCATGAGTGCGAGTGCGAGCGGATCGGTGGCGTGGTACGGCAACTGCCCGGTCAGCAGTTCGAACGTCAGCACACCGAGGCTGTAGAGATCCGAGCGGCCGTCAATCGGGCCCGCACGTGCCTGCTCGGGACTCATCTGCGCACTCGAACCGATCGCAAGGCCGTCGCCGGTGACCCGGACATCGCCTTCCACATGGGCCAGCGCGATGCCGAAATCCGCCAGCTGCGGGCGATCGGCGTTGTCGAACAGGACATTTTCGGCCTTGACGTCCCGATGCACGATGCCGCGGGCATGAGCATAGCCGAGCGCATCGAGCAGCACGCGCAGCAATTCGATCAGGCCGGCCTCGTCGTCGCGGTAATCGCGTTCGCCAAGATCACCGCGGGCGAGATACGGCATGACGTAGTACAGCTCGCCATCGAGCGTGCGTCCGACTTCGTGGATGCCGACGATTCCCGGATGCTCGAGCTTGGCGATGATGCGGGCCTCGTGCTCGAAGCGCAGGGACTCCGCTTCGTCGAGTTGACGACTTGGGCGCATCACCTTGAGTGCGACCTCGCGCTCGAGCGATTCCTGCACCGCAAGATACACATTGGCCATGCCGCCCATGCCGAGTCGACGGATCACGCGGTACCCGGTGATTCTCGGCAGAAGCGGCGCAGGTTCGATGGCGTCGGTGTGGGAGTCGATGGCGGTCGCCTGCATGGCTGCGGAGAGCGGGTGAATGCGGAGTGGCCCGGTGTCCCGGCGCACCGCTTTTCTGCGCGGGCAGGATATCGCAGTCGCAACCGGTTGCCGTGAACGCCGCCTCACCGCGGGTTCGCAGACGATTGCGCCAACCCGTATCGACTGCGGCACAATGAGACCCCGTCTGGATGAAACCTGCAATGACGCGCATTTCCGCTTTTCTGCTCCTGCTCCTGCTCGTCGCGCCCGGTGCGCGAGCCACGATGGTCCAGGACCAGTGGTTCAAGGTGCTGCTCGACGGGCGCAAGATCGGGCAGTTCCTGAGTCAGCGCGAGATCCGCGACGAGCGCGTCTTCACTTCGCAACACCTGGACATCGAACTGGATCGGGCCGGTACCCGGGTTGCGATGAGCAGCACGGAGACCAGCGAGGAGACGATCGACGGGCGCCCGCTCGCGTTCACCAATGTTTCGCAGATGACCGGCAACGAAGCGCGCGTGGAAGGCACGCTCGATGGCGATCGGTTGCGTGTGCGTTTCCGCAATGCCGGCGAATGGCAAGAACGCGAATCGGACTGGCCGGTTGGCGCACTGTTGCCGGAGGGTCTGCGCCTGGCTGCGGAGCGCAGGCCGCTGCTGAGTGGCCAGCAGGACCGCCAGCTGTCGTTCATGCCCTCCAGTCTTGCAGCCGTGGAGATCACCAGCCGGGTCGGTGCGACCGAGACCGTCAGTCTGCCGGGTGGCCGCGAGCGCCTGCATCGCGTCGAGCAGTCGTTCGCGTTTCCGGGCACGGCGATCCGCAGCACCGCATGGGTCGACGAGCACAACCGCATCCGCAAGCTGTCGACTCCGATGCTTGGCGTCGAGCTGGTCATGCTCGAATGCGACAAGGCCTGTGCGACCGCGGCGAACCAGCCTTCGGATGTATTCGAGCGAACGTTGATCGTCTCGCCGCGGGCGCTGCGGCGCAGTGAACTCCAGAGCGGGCTGCGCTATACCTTCAAGGCCCGCGATCGCGGCGTGCTGAAGCTGGACGATACGGCCGAACAGACGGTCGTGCACAAGGGTGGCCAGCTGATCGTCGAGGTTCGCCGCGACGCGCGCCCCGGGGTCGGGCTGCCGCCCGAGCCGTCCGACCGTGCGGCCAACGACTGGCTGCAAAGCGATGCGCCGGAGGTGGCCAATCTGGCCCGCGAGGCAGCCGGAGACAGCGTCGGCGATGCGGCACGCATGCAGCGCCTGGAAACGTTCGTGCGCGGTTACATCACGAACAAGAACCTTGGCGTCGGCTACGCCTCGGCGCTGGAGGTCGTGCGCGATCCGCAGGGCGACTGCACCGAACACGCGGTGCTGCTTGCCGCGCTCGGGCGTTCGCTCGGCATCGCCACCCGGGTCGTCGACGGACTGGCCTATGCTCCCGGTTTCGCCGGCGTCGACCAGGTGTTCGTGCCGCACGCCTGGGTCCAGGCCTGGGTCGACGGGCGCTGGCAGAGCTACGATGCCGCCCTGTCGGGATTCGATGCCGGACACATTGCGTTTTCCGCTGGCGACGGCGATCCCTGGCGCTTCTACCATGCGCTGGACCTGCTCGGCCGCATGCAATTGAAGAAGATCGAGGCGCTGCGCTGACGCGGGCCGGGCGGAACCGAATCGCTTGCTGCCGGGTCTACGCGCTCATGTTGCCTCATGCGCTGTTGTGGTCGATCGCTGCCCTGTTCGCGGGCGCCGCCTTCGTGCCCGCGTGGGCCGGCGATTTAGAGGAGGCCGGCTACGTGCCTGCCCGGGCGCTCGTGCTGACCGGCGAGCGCGATCTGGACGAAATCAGCGGACTCGCGGTCTCGCGCCGCGTTGCGGATCGCTACTGGGTACACAATGACTGGCCTCGGCCGGCGGCACTGGTCGCCCTGGATGGCAAAGGCAGGCGACACGGTGAATTGCGCATCGAAGGCGTGCGCGCCACCGATTGGGAAGACATCGCGTCCTACTCGCTGGATGGCAAGCCATGGCTGCTCGTGGGCGATATCGGCGACAACGCGGGCGTGCGCAAGGACTACGAGCTCATCGCGATCGTGGAACCGGAGCTGCCTGATTCGGGAATTCCCGTGGTGGTCAAGCCGGCCTGGCGCCTGCGCTTTCGCTATCCCGATGCGCCACACGATGGCGAGGCGCTGGCGGTCGATGTGGGCGCGCGCAAGATCCTGCTGCTGACCAAGCGCACGGCGCTGCCCAAGCTCTATTCGCTGCCCCTGGGACCCGGCGACGGCAACGTGCAGGTTGCACGGCACCTCGGCGACGTCGCGACGATTCCGCGGCCGACTGCCGCGGAGCGCAAGGCTCTGCTGCCGGCGACACGTCTGAGCGGCTGGCCGACCGGCATGGACATCGATCCCGCGGCTTCGCGCGCAATCGTGCTGACCTATCGCGATGTGTGGATCTTTGCGCGTCGCGGCAGCGAGGACTGGGCGACGACGTTCGCCCGCGTACCGGAGCGACTGCGCTTGCCACCGCTGGCGCAGGCCGAAGCGATCGGATTCGATGCCAGCGCGAACGCGATCATGGTCAGCGGCGAGCGTCTGCCCGCGCCATGGATACGCTACGAACGGCGACTCCCGCCAAACCGGTGAACGGGAAAAAGCCAGCAGGTCGCTCCGTGTGTCTTTCGGGGCGCGCGGATCGGCAAGCAAAACTCGAGCCTGTCCGAACCCCGATGCCGGCTCCCTCGTGCCGAAGGCGGGTCACGAGCGGGCTGGCAGCCTACGCGCACGACTGCTGATTTCCTTCAGGTGGAGCGCGCAGGGTAAGGTCACCGCAGGGCCGCTTCGCGCAGCCTGTCGGATGTCTTGCTGGGGGGAGGGGGAATGCACGGGTTTCAGTACGGGACGGCAGTGCAGCTGTGGCAGCAGCTCGTGCGCGAGAGCGAATCCCGCCAGCATGTCCTGCTTGGCGAGGAACTGCAGGCCTACCTCGTGTTTGCGTTGATGCGCCACCTGCGCGACCACGATCTGGTCGATCGCGCGATGGGACAGGAATGGTTGCGTGCGCATGAAGGTCCGATGGTTGCCGAGCGCTTGCGCGATGTCGGTGACCAATGCCTGCTGATTGCCGGTCTGTATCCGGAACTGGCACAACGGCGTCTTGTCGACGAAGACTTCTATGTCGGCCTTGGGCGCAGCGCCTATTCGCGCGCAGCAAGACGCGCGCGAACCGCTGAGCGTCCGCTGTTCGCGCTCCTGGTCGACGGGTTTCATTCCTTGAGGATCGTGCTGCGCTCGATGCGCCAAGCCGATGCGCTGGCGGGCATGCGTGCCTGACTTCCGGGCGGGAGGAAATGGCTTCGGGCAAGCGGCCGATTGAATCCCGCGGCGGCATGCAATCGCGCCCGACGTGTAGCAAGATGGGCAGCCCTGCTGACCCTCATTGTCGAGATCGTCGATGTCCGAGCCCAAGACACGCCCGACCAAAGTGACACTCAAGGAGTTTCTCGCCTCCGTCGCCGATGTGCAGCGTCGCGCCGACTGCAAGGTCGTCGCGGACATGATGCAGGCCGCAACCGGCGAGAAGGCCGTCCTGTGGGGCGCCAGCATCGTCGGCTTCGGGCGCCACCTCATCAGTTACGCCAACGGCAGCGAAGCGGAGTGGCCGATCGTCGGGTTCTCGCCGCGCAAGAACGATCTGACCTTGTACATCATGCCCGGCTTCAGCCGGCATGACGAACTGCTTGCGCGCCTGGGCAAGCACAAGACCGGAAAATCCTGCCTGTACCTCAAGCGCCTCGCCGACATCGATACGGCGGTACTCGATGAACTGATCCGCGAATCGGTGGCGGCGATGGCGCCGCGGCGCATCGGTGCCTGACAGGCCGCACCGGTTTCCCGGACACCCTGCGGGATTTCCCGCTCAGTACACGGTCAACGGTATCCCGCGCAGCCGCTGGTCGCGATAGGTTTCGCGCACTTCGCGACAGTGCGGGCCGCCCATGGCGAACTTGCGGCAGATCGTCGGTCGTTGGGCGTAGATCGAGCAGCGCATGTGCAGGGGGTCGATCGCCGCGCACCAGCCGTCCTCGTTGCGCGCCATCACTTCCAGTCCTTGTTCGGTGCGTGCGGTCAGCTGGGCGGGCACCGAGTCGCCGGGCATCAACACCACGGTGAGCCGGCAGCATACGGCGTCACAGGCCGTGCATGACACCGACGGGTCGACGCTTTCCTGGTAGGGGCTTTCAACGTGGGCGCCGGTGTTGTTCATGCGTTTCCTCCGGAATGCGGCGCGGCTTTGCGTCGGCAGTGCAGCAGACGCGAACGGAATGGCGGGGATTCGTCGCTCGAAAGCTGGTGCCGGGTTTCGATGACGGAAAAACCCAGTTCGCCCATGCCACGTGAGAACGGTGCGCTGTTGCCCCTGCCGGGATCGGCGATCAGTACTTCCGACACCGGCAACGCATGGCGGGAAAGCAGGGCAGTCAGATGACGGGCGTGACCCCGCTCGTACAATACGTCGCTGCCGATGATCATGTCGAAGTGACCGAGTGACGTGTTCGGATGGTCCCAGTCGACCGTGCGGAACGGCACCGCGGGCAACGCGTTGAGCGCGGCATTGTAGGCCAGGAACACTTCGGCCAGCGGGTGATGGTCGCTGGCAACGACATCGGCGCCGCGCTGGTGCAGCACGAGACTCGCCAGCCCCAGGCCGCAGCCCAGTTCGAGGATGCGCTTGCCGACAATGTCATGGACCGCCATTTGCTCGGCCAGCAGTCGGCCGCACGGCCAGACTTGCCCGAACAGGCTCCACTGCGCCGATGAGATTCCGGCGCGTTGCGCATGCGCATCCGGGTCGGCGAACTGCTGCAGATCCACGAGCGAACGGATGTGAAACTGGATCGCGCCAATCCCGAGCGTCGTGATCCGGGTCTGATAGCCTGGCATCGATGGCTCCCATTGCAGCGTCGTTGTGGCGCATGCCACAGGGACGCGGAGAAGGAGCGGGACGGCGACGGGCCGGACGGAGCCTGCGCCAGCAGCCTGCCGGACTCGTGATGGCCGGGCTTTCGCCGCGATTCTCAAAGCCCCACAGGTTGCCGCAGGTGCATTGCATCTTACGCGAGTGCGGACACGGACATGCCGATGTTGTGGCCGGACTCGGGTTGCAGTTCAGCGCGCGTTCCTTCTCTGCGCCGCCTGTACAGACCTGTTCAGGGCATCCCCGACGCGTCTCCGAACCGTTTCGGCTGGACCCGTGCGCTGGATTTCGCCGGCGCGTCGGGGTCGTCGTGCCGCAACGCCTGTCCCGGATGCGCTCCCGCTTGCGCGGGTTCACAGAATGCGCCGGGTCATTTCGTCGAAGATATCGCGGTTATGCGTGCGTAGTGACGGTCTGTCGCTTCCGGGCAAAGCCGATCGGGCAGGTTGCCGGGGAATTAGACCGCCGGTCACCTGAATGCTGCAACTCGTCCATGCACGGATTGCCGAATCCGGTTCCGCCAACAACCATCTGCGCCTGCGCGCTCCTTAGTCCAGGCGCAAGGCATTGTGATCATGATCGGGGAGATGTCATGAACAAGCGTTTCGGTTTCTTCGCGGCAGCCATCCTCACCGCGATGCTGGTCGGCGAATTGGCTGCGCAAGGGCTGCCGACGCAGACCTGGCCCGCAGGCACGCAGGTGTCGATGTGGAATCATGGCGGTCGCATCACGACATTCCATCGCGGATATCTTTACCTGGGCGGGACCGATGGTCAGGGAACCTGGACCTACAACATCGCCAACGCACAATCGCCACAGCTCGTGCGCACGTTCGCCACCGGCGTCAATGGGCATGTGTGGGGCAAGGTCGGCGACGTGCTCTGGCGCCAGTACTGGGTGCCTGAAATCGGCGACAACAGCTCGCGTCCATTCCAGAACCTGGCCAATCCGCTCGCGCCGGTTCAGCAGATGACCAATATCGGCACGTTCCCCGCGAACGCGCCGCTCGGCTGGCCGGGCAACTGGCTCGACACCTACCCCTACCATTTCGGCAACAACATCGTCGATGCGCGCGTGGGCTGGTGGCCGCTTGTTTCGGAAGTCAACGTTCGCCAGATCGCGGGCATGACCGCGGCCAATCACTGGCGCATCGGCAACCTGCTGTTCCTGACCCCGTCGGATTCGCAGGATGGCGTCGCGGTGTTCGACATCGGAAATCCGGCGCAACCGGTCCTGCTCGATCGCCTGACCGGAAACTATCGCCAGTACACGACCGCCTGGCAGGTCTGGCGCAACTTTCTGGTCCTGATGATCGGCGACAACACCAACGGACCGGCACAGAACGCGAATACGCTCGTGATCGACTTCAGCGATCCGACCAACCTGCAGCTCGTGCACACGATTCCATACAACGATCTGCCGGGACGCTACGCGCACTTCCAGGACGAGTTCGCATTCGCCGGGCGATTCGGACGCGGCACCAAGTACAACATGGTCACCCGCCAGGTCGCCCAGGTGTTCACGCCGAACCCGTGTTGCGCGGGGGATTTCCAGTGGATTCCGCTCGGCCACCTCGTGCTCGCCTCGAGTTCGGAAACCGATGGTTCGCGCTCGTACCTGTTCTCGCATCGGGCCACGCTCGATACGACGCGACCCAGTGTCGGCTATCACCTGCCACGCCCGAACGCGGTCCACCAGCCATTGCGCACGGTGGTCGGCCTGGTCATCAACGAGACCCTGGACTCGCCCACCGTGACCTCGCAGAACATCCAGATTCGTCCGGTCGGGGGTGCGGCGCTTCCCAGCGTCGTCATCCATACCAGCTACAACGTGGTCAACGTGATTCCCGATGCGCCGCTGGTCGCCAACACGACCTATGAGGTGCGGCTCGTCCAGGATGGCGTTCGCGACGTGGCCGGAAACGGCATCGCCGAGTACAGCTTCCGCTTCGCGACGGGCGCGACCGTGCTTCCGAACGACATCATTTTCCAGCACGGCTTCGAGGCCCAGTAACTGCGATGCCCAACGCGATACGACTGGCCGGTGTCCTCGTCGCGATCGCGTTCGGTATCGCCATCGCAGGGCCCGCGTGGGCGCAACCGAACGTCACCGGCATCGACAGCGCGCCGGTGTCTCCGGTCATCCTCGGGCAATCCGTCGCCTTCGTGGCCCATGCAACCGTGGAAGGCGGCGGTGCGCTCGAATACCGCTGGGATTTCGGTGACGGCACACCGCGTACGGAATGGCTCGCCACGTCCGGGGTCACCCATGCTTACACCGGCGCCGGCACGTTCATCGTGCTCGTGCAGGTGCGTCATGCCACGGGCCTGGCCTCCACGACCACGACCCTGGTCGTGCGCCTGCCGCCTGCTGCGCAGGCACGGCACTCCACGAGCATCGGCGTGCACCCGACGCGCCGCGAGGTCTGGAGCGTCAATCCCGATCACGGCACGGTCAGCGTGCTGAATCCCGATACGTTGACGCGGGTGGACGAGGTGACCGTGGGCAGTGCGCCGGTCTCACTCGCCTTCGACGCTGCCGGCCAGGTCTGGGTCGCGCTCCGCGACACGGATCGGCTGAGCCGCATCGATCCGGCGACACGGACCGTCACCGCGACGATCGAACTGGGCTATGGCGCAAGGCCCGTCGCCATCGCGATCGCCCCCGATGGCGGCTGGGGCTATGTCGCCCTGGCCGGAAGTGGCGGCGTGCGCCGCTTTTCCCCGGCCACCGCACTGCCGGGAGCGTTCCTCTCGACCGGTCTGCATGCCGAGGCGCTCGCGATCAGCGCCGACAACAGCGCGTTGTTTGTCTCGCGCCTGGTCAGCAGTGGTGCGAATGGAACGGTCTGGCGCGCCAACCTTCCGGCATTCGCTGCGGTCGAACCGATCGCATTGCCGCTGGATACGACTTCGCCCGACTCCGGTACGGCCGCGCGCGGTCTGCCCAACTATGTGGCCGCACTGGCCCTGGCCGAGAACGGTCGCAGCCTGTGGTACGGAGGCAAGAAGGACAACATCCTGCGCGGGATGTTTCGCGAAGGCCAGCCGCTCACGTTCGAAAGCCTGATGCGCTCGCTGGTCGGGCGCATCGATGCGATCGATGGCGTGGAGCTCGTGGCTGGGCGAATGGATCTCGACGATGCCGGACGTGCTTCGGCGCTGCTGCTTCCGCCGGGGTCGAGCCATCTTTTCGTTGCCCACGAGACCAACAACCGCGTCGTCATCGTGGATCCGTGGAACCGGCGTGAAGTCGCGGAGATCGCGGTCGGGCTTGCCCCGCGTGGCCTGGCTTTCGATCCGTCGACACGGCGCCTGTTCGTGCAGGATTTTCTCTCGCGCACGGTCAGCGTGATCGCGGTCGGTGCGCTGCTCGACGATGGCCTGAGCCCGCCGGCGTTGCTGGCCACGATCGCTGCGACCCAATTCGAGGCGCTCGGTCCGCAGGTGCTGCATGGCAAGCGCGTGTTCTACAACGCGGCGGATGCGCGCATGAGCCAGGACGGCTATACCGCGTGCGCCGGCTGCCACCTGGATGGGGGTCAGGATGGCCGGGTCTGGGACTTCACCCAGTTGGGCGAAGGACTGCGCAATACGACGAGCCTGCGCGGGTCGGCCGGTCTCGGTCGTGGTCTGGTCCACTGGAGCGGCAACTTCGACGAGATCCAGGATTTCGAGGTGCCGATGCGGAACCTGTTCGGTGGTACCGGTTTCATGGACGATGTGGACTATTTCGCTGACGGGCGCGATCACCCGTTGGGGCAGGCCAAGGCAGGGTTTTCCCCCGATCTGGACGCGCTGGCTGCGTATGTGGCCAGCCTCGATGAGGACGATCGCTCCCCGTATCGCGCGCACGATGGCTCCCTGACACCTGACGGCAGTGCAGGTCGGGGCCTGTTCGCCGTGCTGCAATGCCAACTCTGCCACGCTGGCGATGCGTTCACCGACAGCGCGCAGGGTTACCGACACGATGTAGGAACCCTCGTTGCCGGCAGCGGAACCCGCCTGGGCGGGCCGCTGCTCGCGCTCGATACGCCGTCGCTGCGCGGACTGTTTTCCTCGGCCCCGTATCTGCACGATGGGTCTGCGGATGATCTGATCGATGTGCTCGTCGCCCGCAATCCGAACGGCGCACATGGCGACATCGGTGCACTTGACGCCGGTCAGCGCGCGCAACTGGTGGCTTTCCTGCGCCAGATCGACGCATCCGAACCCGCCGTTGCGCAGGCCGCGCAACTCGCCCTGACGGCGCCAGCGCAGGGCAGCGTCTTCGAACTCGACATGCCGCTGGCATTGGCGATGACGTCGGACCTGGCGCAGATCACCGCGGTGGACTACCTCGCGAACGGCGTGGTCATTGCCTCGGCCACGTCGGCGCCGTGGAGTGCGCAGTGGAACGTGACCGGCAGCGGAGTCACCACGCTCCACGCGTTCGTCAGTCATGAACTCGGTCGCTTCCGAACACTTTCTCCACCCGTGCACGTGACGATCGTCGGTGATCGCCTGTTCCGCGACGGCTTCGACGGGTTGCCGGTTTCGCCCTAGGAGCCTGCGCGGCAGAAGCCGTCCGGGCTGCAACAGCGCCCTCGCCATCGAGTGTGCCTCTCGTCGAGCTTACATAGCTCCACTATGCGCGCTCTCCGATAGACCCACTCAATGACGATGGCATCCGTTTCGCCTCGAACGTTTCTGCCGCGCAGGCTCCTTGCGGACCGCGTCCGCGCAAACAGCGAAGGGTTCCGATCTGCGCACGCCGTTCAGCGGACACTGCGCTGGGATTCAGCGCACGCAGTCGAGAATGGCGGCATGCGACCGCTTCGCTTCACATGTGTTCTGCAGATTGCGATGTGCGCGGCGCTCTCGGCGTGCGCATCGCAGGTTCGCTACGAAGAAGTGGATCGGGTGCCTTCGGAGGATGGCTCGATGGATGCGGTGCTCAGCGAGTCGGATGTGCGCGTGAGATCCAGGGTTCTGCACCGGATCCAGATCGTGCCGGCCGGCGCGTCGCCGATCGGCAATGTGGTTGCGTCGTTCAAGGGTGCAACGCGCAGCGCGAGCGCACTGGGCGTGAGCATGGCGTGGACAAGTCCACAGGAACTGGAAGTTCGCTACTTCGAGGCCGCCTCGGCACACGTCGATGATGTGGCCCTCGCCCGGATCGACGCCCACTTGCGCGTTGTCCTGACCGCCGGAGTCGTCGATCCGCAAGCGGCCGCAGGACGGATGGCGCGCAACTCCCGGGCGATTGCCGACCGCGCGGAATGACCCGGCAACGGCCGACCCACGCGGCCATGCCATGCTCATTTCAGGCGTGCACCGTGCCGCGCATGCGCTGGATGGCGTTGACGACGAACAGCACGACGATGCCGATCGCGATGCCGAATACCGCATCGCCGGTCATCGACACGAGCGTGCCTGCGAATCCGGCGGGGGCAAGGTCCGCGATCGCGTGGTGCACCAGCGGGATGCTGTGGGTGAGGATGCCGCCGCCGACGAGGAACATGGCCGTGGTGCCGGCAATCGCGAGGCCTTTCATGAGCCATGGGGCGCTGTAGATGATGCCGCGACCCAATGCGCGCAACGCGCGCGTTGGTGGGCCGCGGCCTGGGCGCGTGCTCAGATGCAGGCCAGCGTCATCGAGCTTGACGATCCCGGCAACGAGTCCGTACACGCCAACGGTCATGAGCAGCGCGATCGTGATCAGGGTCGCGACCTGGCGCGAGAACTCGGCGTCGGCGACCGTGCCCAACGAGATCACGATGATTTCCGCCGACAGAATGAAGTCGGTACGGATGGCGCCCTTGATCTTGTCCTTCTCGAACGCGACCATGTCCACCGATTCGTCGACCACGGCTTCGACGCGCTCGGCATGGGCAATCTCGCGTTCTTCCCTGTGGAAGAATTTGTGCGCGAGTTTCTCGACGCCCTCGTAGCACAGGAATGCGCCACCGATCATCATGAGCGGGGTAACGGCCCACGGCGCGAACGCGCTGATCGCAAGTGCCGCAGGCACGAGGATGGCCTTGTTGACCAGCGAACCCTTGGCCACCGCCCAGACCACGGGCAGTTCGCGATCGGCCTTGACCCCGGAAACCTGTTGCGCATTCAGCGCAAGGTCGTCGCCGAGGACGCCAGCGGTTTTCTTTGCCGCCACCTTGGTCATGATCGACACGTCGTCGAGCAGGGTCGCGATGTCGTCGATAAGGGCGAACAGGCTGGAGGCCATGGCGGGGGTACGCGGGAAGGTGCGCGGATTCTCGCACTACCTTCGCTTCCCGGCGAGCGCTGGATGCACGGACGGTGCGCGCTTGCAGTTGCGTGAAGAACCTTCGGCGGCTGTTCCTGGCCTCGTTCCCAACGCTTGGCACATGCCAGCCGATTCGTTGCGGCTATCCTGCATGGTTGCGACCGCCGATCCGGAGCAGGCACGATCCATGAAGACCCCTCTCATCTTGATGTTTGCCGCGTGGCTCGCCGCGCCCCTGGCGCTTGCCGTGGATATCGAGCACACGCGCATGCTCGCGGCGCCCGCGGTGCATGGCGACCGTGTTGCGTTCGCCTACGACAACGACCTTTGGCTGGCTTCGCGCAGCGGGGGAACAGCGCGGCGCGTGACCCAGGCTGACGGCCAGGAATTCCTGCCGCGTTTCTCGCCCGATGGGCGCTGGCTTGCGTTCAGCGCAAACTACGGCGACAACACCGACGTCTACGTCATGCCCGCCGGCGGCGGCGAAGTGCGCCGGCTCACCTGGCACCCGGGAGCGGACATCGTGCGCGGCTTCACGCCGGGCGGCGATATCGTGTTCCAGTCCGAGGAAGGCCATTTCACGCGTCGGCTCGCCTATCTCTACACCGTGCCGGTCGGCGGCGGGGTGCCGGCGCGGCTGCCGCTGCCGTCGGGATTCAAGGCGGCGTTTTCGCCCGATGGCCGCACGCTGGCATACACACCCAACAACGACGTGTTCGCGCAGTGGAAAAATTATCGTGGCGGTACCCAGAGCCGGATCTGGCTCATGAACCTCGCCGACCAGTCGATCACCGAGGTGCCCAAACCGGCTGGTGGCAGCAACGACACCGATCCGATGTGGATCGGAAGCACGTTGTACTTCAACTCCGATCGTGACGGCGAGTTCAATCTGTACCGCTACGAGACCGCGAGCCGGCAGGTGAATGCGCTGACCCGACTCACGGACTTCCCGGTGACCGCTCCGGATGCCGATGCCGACGGTGTGATCGTTTTCGAGCATGGCGGATACCTGCAGCAGCTGGACACGCGCAGCAACTCGGTGACGCCGATCCGGATCTCGGCGATTTCGGATCTTGCCGAGACGCGCACGCGCAGCGTCAGCGACGTGAAATGGATTCGCGAGGCAGCCGGTTCGCCGGATCTGAAGCGTATCGCGTTCAATGTGCGGGGCGAAATCGTGACCGTTCCGGCCGAAAAAGGCGATCCGCGCCAGATCACGCGCAGCAGCGGCGCCAACGACCACTCTCCGGCATGGTCGCGCGACGGCCGTCGTCTCGCCTGGTTCTCCGACAGCGGCGGCGAGTACGCGCTGCACGTGGGCGATCAGGACGGCAGCGGCCAGGTGCGCCGTTATGCGCTGGACGGTGCCGGCTACTACGACACCCCGCAGTTCTCTCCGGATGGGTCGCGCATCGCCTACCAGGACAACAGCCAGTCGCTGTGGGTCATCGAGCTGGCCAGCGGACGCACGACGAAGATCGCTTCCGAACCCGTCTATACGCCGATGGACCTCATGCGCGCGAACTGGTCGCCCGATTCGCGCTGGCTCGCCTACACCGTGCAGAACGCGGGTCTGATCCAGACCGTGCATGCGTGGTCGGTCGAGAGCGGCACTTCGATCCGGCTGACCGACGGCATGACAGAAATGGTCCAGCCGGTTTTCGATCCGAATGGCGAGTTCCTCTATGTGCTCGCCTCGACCGACGCCGGCCCGCTCAAGGACTGGTTCGCGCAGACCAATGTCGATTTCGCATTGAGCCATGGCTTGTATGCGATCACCCTGCGTCGCGATGGACCGAGCCCCTTGCCGCCGCAGAGCGATGAAACCGGCGTCGACAGCGCCGCGGGTCCCGCCGATGGCGCGAAGGCGGACAAGAAGGGTGCGCCGGAACGGAAAAAGCCTGTCGTGCGAATCGATGCGGACGGCATCGGCGACCGCATCGTCGCGTTGCCGGCTGGAACCGGTACGCGACGCGAACTCAAGGTCGGCGCCAGTGGCGAGGTGTTTTTCCTCGAAACGGTCGGTCGCACTTCGTTCAATGCGTTCTCCGGGCCAGCCGAGCTCAAGCGCTTCACGCTCGAAAAGCGCGAGGCGAAGACGCTCGCAAAGAAGGTTGAGGACTTCATTCTGTCCAGTGATGGCAAGCGCATCGCATGGCGCGTGGGCAAGGACTGGTTCGCCAGCGAGATCAAGGACGAACTGCCGGAAGGCAAGGGCAAGCTTGCTCTCGATCGCATCAGCCTGACGATCGAACCGCGCGCGGAGTGGGCGCAGATCTTCGACGACGCCTGGCGCATCAACCGTGATTATTTCTACGCCTCGAACTTCCATGGCGCGGACTGGCCCGCGATGCGCGAAAAGTATCGTGCGTTCCTTCCGCACCTGGCCACGCGCGCCGATCTCGACCGCGTGATCCGCATGATGCTCAGCGAACTCGCGGTCGGACACAGTTATCTGCAGCCGGGCGACTATCCGTTCGCGCCAAAGAAGATCCCGGTTGGCCTGCTTGGCGCCGACTACGAAGTCGATGGCGGACGCTATCGGTTCCGCAGGATCCTGGGCGGCGTGAACTGGAATCCCGAGCTGCGTTCGCCGCTGCGTACGCCGGGTGTCGATGTGAGGGTCGGCGAGTATCTGCTCGCTGTGGATGGCGTACCACTGCACGCTTCGGCCAGCGTGTATGCGCCATTCGCGAACCTTGCCGATCGCCAGGTGCGCCTGACGGTCGGAGCGAACGCCGATGGCCGCGGTGCGCGCGACGTGACCGTCGTTCCGGTCGCCGACGAACGCAATCTGCGCCTACTGGACTGGGTCGAGTCCAACCAGCGCTACGTGACCGCCAAGAGTGGCGGCCGGCTGGCCTATGTCTATGTGCCCGATACCGGCAGTGGCGGCCATGCCAGTTTCAAGCGCTGGTTCTATCCGCAATCCGAGCGCGACGGCATCATTGTCGACGAGCGCTTCAATGGTGGCGGAATGATCGCCGACTACTACATCGACATCCTGCGCCGACCCCTGATCGCGCGCTGGACCATGCGCTACGGCGATGATCTCGTCAGTCCGCGCGGCGCGATCTTCGGACCCAAGGTCATGATCACCGACGAAACCGCCGGATCAGGCGGCGACCTGCTGCCTTGGATGTTCCGCCGCTTCGGACTGGGGCAGATCGTCGGCAAGCGCACCTGGGGTGGCCTGGTCGGAATACTCGGGTTTCCGCCGCTCATGGACGGCGGCGGTGTGACCGCGCCGAACCTCGCGATCTGGACCGAGGAAGGCTATGCGGTCGAGAACGTCGGTGTGGCGCCGGACATCGAGGTCGAGCAATGGCCGGCGGACGTCAACGCCGGACGCGATCCGCAACTGGATCGCGCGATCGAGGTTGCGCTCGAATCGCTCGCGAAACAGCCGCCGGCGAAGCCACAGCGCCCTGCGTTTCCGGTGCGCGCGCGCTGACGCAAGTCCCATGCAACCGGTGGGATGGCTCAGGTCGATGCACTTCTGCAATTCTGGAGAAGGGCATCGAGCCTGAAGGCTCTCCCACAAAGGGGGCTGTTGTGGGAAGCTGTTTGGACCGATGCTCGTCTGCAATCCTGGACGATCGCTCGCTGAATCAGTTGGGGACGGCTGGCTTGAGCCGGATTTCGAACAGCTTGGGCCAGAATTTTCCGGTCACGAACAGGCGCTCGTTTTTCGCGTCCCATGCGATCCCGTTGAGGACATCGATCCCCTGGGCGCGATCCAGTTTCGCGATCAGCCCGGTCAGGTCCACTGAGCCGGTCACGCGGCCACTGTCGGGATCGATCATGACGATGTGGTTGTTGCCCCAGACGTTGGCGAACACCAGGCCATTGACGTATTCCAGTTCGTTCAGGCCGCGAACGGGTTGGCCCGCGTAGGTCACGCTGACGCGCCCGGTTTCAGCGAGGGTCTTGGGATCGAGAAAGCGCAGTTCGGCCGATCCGTCGCTCATGATCAGACGCTTCGCATCGCGCGTGATACCCCAGCCCTCACCGACATACGCAAACGTACTGCGCTGCCGGAATGTCTTGAGGTCGTAGACGAAACCGAGCTGGGACTGCCAGGTCAACTGGATCAGGTTGTTGCCCCAGTCGGTCAGTCCCTCGGCGAAATACCTCGCGTCGAGGTCGTGCTGCTGCACGACCTTGCCGGTCTCCAGCTCGACCTTGCGCAGGCTCGACCGGCCGTTGAGACCCGTGCTCTCGTAGAGGAATCCATCGCGATGGATGAGTCCCTGGGTGAACGCGCCGGTATCGTGCGGAAACGTGTTGACGATCTCGTATTCGAAACGCACTGGCGGGCGCGCCGATTCGGCGACGAGCGGCATGGGTTGCGCCAGCGCAGTCTGGGCAACGGTTGCGACCAGGCTGGTGAACAGGGCGTAGCGGGCTGGATGCACGGAAATTCGGGGCGTGGTTCGATTCGTGGGATACGCGGGCATTTGGACGATCGGGAAGGCACAGGCGCCATGGCGCCGCTAGCCTCTCACACTGGCGCAGCGGCGACCAGCGAAGGGCCTGACAACGGGCTCAGGAATCAATACTATCGCCCATTCGACCAATCCCGGGGAACGCCTTGAAACGTACGTCAATTGCGATCGTCTGCTCGCTCGTGCTTTCCGCAGCCGCAGTTTCCACCACTTCGTTGCACCCTGTTCAGTCTGCTGCTGCGCAAACCCTCGATGTTTCCGCGAACTGGCTGCGCGTGGAGGCATCGTCCGCGCGCGTCGCCGGCGTTCTCGGGCGCACGGCCGGCGGGATCGATTACGGCAGTTTCCAGTGGGTATCGGCACTCGATGTCGACGCGCGCACCTTGCGCGAAGCCGGCATCGGCGTAACCCAGGTCGCCGATCCGTTCGTGCTCGATCTGGGCGGGCAACGATTCGATCCGTTGCAGTCGCCCGTGCCGGGTTCGGCAGGTGGCGCTGCAGCCGACACGGGTCCCGACTGGCGCATCGTCCAGTTCCATGGTCCGGTCAAGGCCGAATGGCTGGATGCTCTCCGCGAATCGGGTGCGATCCCGGCGCAGTACGTGCATCCGTTCGCCTATGTGGTCTGGAGCGACGGCGCGACGCTCGCGCGCGCCGCGAACCGTGCCGAGGTGCGCTGGAGCGGTGACTTCCTGCCCGAATTCCGCGTCCTGCCGCATCATCGTGGCGGCGATGCCACGTTGCGTCCGACCATGGCGTTGATCAGCCCGCATCGCGATTCCCAGTCGTTGTCGGATGCGCTGCTCGCGCGCGGCGGCATCCTGCACACCGTCACGCCGGTCGACGCGAATTTCAGCGTGGCGTACTTCGATGCGCCGGGCGACAGCCTCATGGAACTGGCCAGGCTGCCGGGCATCTACACGATCCAGCGCATCGCCGGCGGGGCCGGCCCGCGCGGCGAGATGAGCAACCAGTCGATCGTCGGTGGCTATGGCGTCGGGCCGTCCTACACGGTCGTCCCCGGCTATCTGTCCTGGCTCACAAGTGCCGGATACGACGGTGCGGGCGTGATCGTCGGCGTGGTCGACGGCGGCATCCGCACGACGCATGTCGATCTCGTTGACAACATCAGCCCGTGTGTATCCGCGGGCGGATCGCCGACCACGTGCACGTCCAGCGCGAATTCGCACGGCACGCATGTGGCCGGCGCGATTGCAGGCACCGGCGCGACCGGTACGCTGCTCAACGGCTTCCTGCGCGGGCAGGGCGTCGCGCCCGGGGCCAAGGTCATCCAGCAGCGCTACTCCGGATTCACGAGCGGCAGCTCGGCCACGGGCTTCATGATCCCGAACGGCATGCTGACGATCTACAAGGAATCGTCGCTGAGCAATGCGGTGCTCACGAACAACTCCTGGGGACCGACCGGCACCCCGCAGGGCTACGACATTCCGACCCAGCAGGTCGACATCGTGGCGCGGGATGCGAATCCCGACATCGCCGGCAACCAGCAGATCCTCAATGTCTGGTCGATCATGAATGGCAACGGCGACAGCGGCGGTGCGTGCGCACCGAGTTCGCTGGCCTCTCCCGACGAGGCCAAGAACCTGTTCGCGGTCGGTTCTACCAAGATGCAGTCGAGCGCCGGCGCACAATCCAACTCGATCTTCGACGTCTCTTCCAATTCCGCGCACGGCAACGCCTGTGACGGCCGGCGCCGCCCGGACATCGTGGCGCCAGGCTGCTACACGGACAGCACAGGGTCCGGAACCAATACGTCATTCGGTTTCAATTGCGGAACGTCGATGGCCTCGCCCGTGGTGTCCGGCGCCGTGGCGGTGTTCGTCGAGCAGTACCGCGCCCAGAACGCGGGTGCGACGCCGAGTCCCGCACTGGTCAAGGCCATGTTCACGGCCGCAGCGACGAATCTGATCGGCTTCCGCGACGCCGACAACCGCGTCATGGGTCATCGTCCGGACCGCTTCCAGGGCTACGGGCGCCTGGATCTCGACGCCGTGGTCAACACGCCCGACAGCGTGTTCCATATCGATCAGACCGAAGTGCTGACGGCGACCGGGCAGACCTGGACGCAGACGCTGGCTGCCGCGGATCCGGCACGCCCCATGCGCATCATGCTCGCGTGGACCGACGCCAAGGGTCATGGGCTCGGCGGGACCACGCCGGCCTGGGTCAACGACCTGGACCTCAGCGTCGTGGCCGGCACCGACACCTATCGCGGCAATGCCGTGGGCGGCGATGGTTGGTCACTGAGCGGCGGCACGGCCGACAATCGCAACAATCTCGAGGGCATCTACCTGCGCCCGGATCAGCACAACGGCAGTGTCACGATCGAAGTGCTCGCCGCGAATCTCGCCGCCGATGCGCTCAATCCGATTACACCCGTCGCGCCATCGCAGGATTTCGCGCTCGTCTGCTACAACTGCTCCCCAGCCGCGCTTGGCAGCGCCGATCTCGGCCTTTCGCTGACCAGCGTGCCGAATCCGGTGCAGCCGGGCGAAACGCTGACGTTCGTCGCCTCGGTCGTGAACTTCGGCGCCGATGCCGCCTCCGGTGTCGTGGTGACGCTCGACCTGCCGCCCGAGCTGCAGTTCGTGTCGGGTCGCCAGATCGAAGGCTCGGGAACCTGGACGTGCGCGGCGGCCGGGCAGATGGTCACCTGCGCCCTTGCCGGCGGAACGATTGCTCCGGCATCGTTTGCGAACGTGCTTGAAATCGTCACCGAGGTCGACGAGTTGTTCACGGGTTCCTCGCTGGAAACGACCGCCGAGGTCAATGCGCCGCTGTTCACCGATGCCAATCCGGCCAACAACAGCGTGACCGTGGTGTCCGCAGTCGGCGACGCGTTGTTCACGGACGGATTCGATTGCCCGCCGGATGCACGCGGTGGCGGCGGTTGCGTTCCGTGATTCGTCCTTGATTCAACCCCGGCCGTCGTCGCGATGATCCTCAACATTGCCGCGTACCATTTCGTCTCGATCGACGAGCCGGAGGACCTCGCCGAGCGGCTTCGCGAAGCCGCAACCGCGGCGCGGCTGCGCGGAACGATCCTGGTCGCCGGCGAGGGCATCAACCTGTTCCTCGCCGGTGCCGAGGCCGACGTGACGTCGTTTCTCGCCACGCTGCGCAACGACGGGGGTTTCGCCGACATCGACGTCAAGTTCAGCCGCAGCCGTGCAATTCCGTTTGCGCGGCTCAAGGTCAAGGTCAAGCCCGAAATCATCAGCTTCCGGCGCGGCGATGCATCGCCGCTGGGCGGACGCGCCCCCGGTGTGGCCCCCGACGTGCTGGCCCGCTGGATCGGACAGGGCAGCGACGACGACGGCAGACGTCTCGTCCTGCTCGACACGCGCAATCGCGAGGAAGTCGTGCATGGCAGTTTCGCCGATGCACTGACCCTGCCGATCGAGCGCTTCACGGAGCTGCCCGCAGCGGTCGAGCCGCTTCGCGAAACCCTCGCCGACGCTACCGTCGTGAGCTTCTGTACGGGCGGAATCCGCTGCGAAAAGGCAGCCTTGTGGATGCGTCATTCCGGTATGGACAACGTCCTGCAACTGGACGGCGGCATCCTCGGCTATTTCGAAAAGGCCGGCACCTTCGGCTACCGCGGCCGCTGCTTCGTCTTCGACGCGCGCGTCGCGCTTGATCCCGCGCTGATGCCTGCGGTCGATCCAGCAGGCATGGCCGACGGTCAAGCCAGCGGTCGAGGCGATTCCGCGCCGGTCATGGTCTGATCGTCGCGAAACGCGCGTCCCGCCCCGCCGCCCGCCGGCCTTTGATTCCGCTAGAGCCGAGCTTGCTCGCTGCTTCCTGGCCAGCCCGGCTTCTCGTGCCTGGAACGCAGCCAGGCAAAGCCCCTGACTCCCCGCATTGTGCATCCGCCATCGCATTCGTCGGTTGGTGCTGCCCGGCCTCGCGTCGGCAGCCCATCCGATCACAGCGCCCTGGATCGCGTGAAGTCACCGAGCTCCCGCCCCCCGTCTGCCCGGCGGCAGGCTTTACGCGGGAGCGACGATTGAAACCGAGACGCTCCCCGAGAGCCGCGCCGCTTGACATGCCGCCGCCGCCCTGTTAGACGGGCGAGGTCATTAACGGGGAGGTGTGGCATGACCAGGACATGGATCCGCATTGTGGGGTTGTTGGCGTGTTTCGGGGCCGGCGGCGTATGGGCCCAGGGTTTTCCGTTCAATGGGATTGTCAGTCCGGCCAGTCCGCAGATGCCGGTGGTCATCATCAGTACGCCCAATTGCGCATCACAGGGGGCGACGCTGGTTCACTACGACGTTCAGCCGTTCTACGTGCGCACGTCGGGCATCTATCAGATCAGCCTGACCGATCCACTTAACGAAACGGCGTTCTATGTCAACTCTCCGACCTTCGATCCCGCCAGCCCGTTCACGACCTGTGTGGCAGCGAGCAACTCGAATCCCATATTGTTCAACGTCAACTTGACTGCGAACGTGCCGTACTTCGGCGTGACGACCAACGACACGTTTGCTCAGACCCAGACGATCCCCTACACCTTGAACATCACCGGACCTGGAGCGGTAGTGCTGGGCACGCCCGAAGCCCTGCAGTTGCCGGTCGCATCGACATGGGCGCTGCTGGCGCTGATGGCTGCGATGCTCGTCCTCGCTGCGCGGGCTCACCGACGGCGCTTCACGGGCTGAGAGACGGGCGGCCTGCCGCGCTGGGCACCAGCGCCGGTGCTGAGCCCTCGTTTCCGATGACCGGCCGGCCCGTCGTTCCCGCGACCGCGGGAATCCAGCGCCTTATGAGTCGCCTGGAATCATGTCGCTCCCGCTTTCGCGGGAGCGACATGCCGACCGGGGCACTGCTGCTTCGCCGACCGTGCGCTGCCGTCGGCATCGCGGTCGGCGCTCGCGGCGGGAGGGGTGCGAGAGATTCGGGCTAGCGGGGTACTGCCATGCCGACGATCGCTGCGAATCGCGCGTCCCGCCCCGCCGCCCGCCGGCGATTGATCCCGTAGAGCCGAGCTTGCTCGGCTGCTTCTGGTCAGCCCGGCTTTTCTTGCCTGGAACGCAGCCGCGCAAAGCCGATCCTGACGCCCCGCATTGTGCATGCATTCGCCGTCGCATCCGTAGGCTCCGGTGCTGCGCGCCTTGAACCGACCTGAGGTTGCACAAGTCTCGCAGGTCGGTGGTCATGGTGACCATCGTCAGCCACCATCGCCAGCCATCACGTCGTCGGTGTCCGTAGGAAATCGTCCCGTCGGCGCGTAGGAGAACATCCAAATTGTGGATGTCCCCGTTATCGCATCCCCGTTATCGCAAATTGTGGATGTCCCCGTTATCGTCTTTGCCGACCGGGGCACTGCTGCGCCGACCGTGCGCTGCCGTCGGCATCGCGGTCGGCGCTCGCGGCGGGAGGGGTGCGAGAGTTTCGGGCTAGCGGGGTACTGCCATGTCGACGATCGTTGCGAATCGCGCGTCCCGCCCCGCCGCCCGCCGGCGATTGATCCCGTAGATACCGAGCTTGCTCGGCTGCTTCTGGTCAGCCCGGCTTTTCTTGCCTGGAACGCAGCCGCGCAAAGCCGGTCCTGACGCCCCGCATTGTGCATCCGCCGTCGCATCCGTATTGTGGATGTCCCCGTCCTCGCACAAGAGCCGAAGCAGGGCCAGATGCGGTCAGTCGGCGGCCCGCTTGAGCGCCTCCTGAAATCGACGGCCAGGCACGCCTCCCGACATCTCACGTCGAGTTGGCCAGAGCACCAACTCCCCAAGAAAAATGCCATCGTCTTCGGAGGCTGGAGTCAGTCGGAGGGTTCCCTTTGTCGGGTCGTCGATCGACAACTGGAAGCCTGCGTATGCTCTGCGCTCGTTTGATACGATGTCCCAGACCTCCCCAGTAAACGCGCCCGATACCCCGACGCTCCCTGAAATGCTGACCCTCGACCAAGGGGCGAAAAACTTGTCTGCCAGGATGGCCGAATGAATTTCGCCCTCGTACAGCCCGGCACCCCGGTACGCGATATCAAGCTGAATTTCGCCGGTGTCGACGTCAGGCGTGTCCGATTCCACTAGGTTCTTTTCGGTCCAAGCCGAAGCGTCACTCGAAAAACGCCCAGAGTATGCGCGGTAGTTCCACACCCAATCGGTTGCGTACTCTCTGGCCTTTGGGCCGTTTTCCCCGAAGGAAACGATCTTCTCCGGTAGGTCGAGAAGGCCGAGTAAGAGGCTGACCAGCCAACCCGAGCCGAAGAAAAGCCAGTGTCGCCAAGTCGTCCGCAACGATTTCTCTGCCGGGGCGCTAGGCTCGGGAGTCGCCGCTTTCCGCCGTGTGCGCTTGCTCATAGCTGCATAGGGTGCCGAAATAGTCCGTCCATTGCACTTTGGGTTCCATCGAACGGTCCTAGGAACCGCGATGGCACGGGCTGCACATTTTCACTTTTGTTTTCAATTACATGCGTCGCGATGCGCCACTCTCTGGGGTGTCATTAGTTTGATTTACCGCGCTTCAACGTTTGAAACGCAACATTCGCGCCGCAGGTCGAGCAAGGATTACCGATGAGAGTCGCTCTCCGAATGGAGCAACTCACCCTTGGAGGCTAGAGGGCTTTTTGTCGACAGCCGCCGCTGTCCCGACATTCGGAGCCGATCCATCCGGCGCGACAAAACGAAGGTCGTCGCCCGGCTCCTCGCACTCCTGCTCAGCCTCCGCCGTCGATTGGAGCGCCATGCGAAGGTCATTCGAAAATCTGGCACGTGTCGCCGCGAAAAACTCTGATGGCGACTACTGGGACAGCCACAATTCCGGCTTTTTTTCTACGCCCCGACGAGACGATTTCCTACCGACAACGGGGACTGCCATGATTCTGGGGACAGCCACATGATTCTGGGGACAGCCATGATTTCGGCTTTTTCCTACGCCTCGACGAGACCATCCAGAACGGGGACATCCAGGATTTCTACAAAGAGCAACGGGGACAGCCAAGATTCCGGCTTCCTCCTATGCCCCGACGAGACGATTTCCTACAGACACCGGCGGCGTGATGGCTGACGATGGCCTCCATGACCAACGCCCGCAGCCACCTCGTCGATCGCGCCTCATCCGGGTTCTGCCACTGCATCTTGCGCCGCGTGGGCGCGGCGGGACATCCCGCAACTGCCGCCGGGTGTGGTTGGGTCTGGATCGCATCCGAATCGTGCATGACATGTCGATTCGCAGGTTCTCATTGATCCAGGCGCCACGGGCTCGGCTCTTGATGCGCGAAAACGCATCGGCACTCGCTTCGGGATACACCTTTCCGGGCTCCGACATCCGGCCGCGGATGGGTGACCACCCGTCCAACGTTCAAGCGACTTCACGCAATCGGGTTTGACGTACTATCCGCGCCATGTCCGACGCCCGTTCCGAATCCACTGCGACTTTGCTGTCGCTGTTGCGCCAAGGCGAGGAGTCGGCGCGCGAACGCTTGCTCGCCCGATACCTGCCGCTGCTGCGACGTTGGGCACACGGTCGGCTGCCGACTCGGGCAAGAGACCTGAACGACACCAACGATCTTGTTCAAATCACCCTCCTTTCGGCATTGAGGAATCTGGACCAGTTCGAGTCCCGTCACGAGGGTGCCTTGCTCGCCTATCTGCGCACGACCCTGATGAACGCGATCCGCGGTGAGCTGCGCCGCGTCGGTCGCGCAGGCGTCGTCGAGTCGTTGCCGGACAATTCCGAAGCGATCGGGGCGGACTCGCTGGTGCCGCGCTTGGATCAGGACCAATGGCTCGACTATGAGAACGCGCTGGGAAAGCTTCCGGAGAGCAAGCGCGAAGCGGTCCTGCTCAGACTGGAGTTCGGAATGAGCTACGCGGAGATCGCGTCGGCACTCGATCGGCCCAGCGAAGCCGCGGCCAGCATGATGGTGTCGCGGGCATTGGTCGAGCTGGCCCGGCACCTCAAATGACGCCGGAGTCCGATGCCGCCCTCGAAGTCGCGCGGCGCATCGCCGACGGCGAGGTCATCGATCTGGCCGCGCTTGAGTCCGACGATCCCGACCTCGCCAGAAGGCTGGCCAAACTCCAGACGCTGGCCAGGGCCATGAGCAGTGGCGTCGAAGCCGGTGCCAGCTGGGGCCACCTCCAGCAGTTGCAACTCGCCAGCCAGGGCGGATTCGGCGCGGTCTACCGTGCCTACGATCCGACCCTGGATCGGATCGTCGCGCTCAAGCTGCGGCACGGAAACGGTGCCCCACTCCTGCCCAGCGGCGTTGATTTCGTCGCCGAAGCGCGGCGTCTGGCGCGGGTGCGCCATCCCAACGTCCTGGCCGTGCACGGCGCCAGCTACCACGATGGTCGCGCCGGGATCTGGACCGACTGGATCGAAGGCGAAACGCTCGCGGCCCGGCTCGAACGCGCGGGGCCGCTGCGCGGCGACGAATTGCTGCGCGTGTTGCGCGAACTCGCCGATGCGCTGGACGCCGTCCACGAGGCCGGGCTCGTGCATGGCGACATCAAGGCCAGCAACGTGATGTTGGACCTTCAAGGCCGCGTGATCCTGATGGATTTCGGCGCGGGATTCGAATCCAGCGAGGAAGGCACGGCGATCAGCGCGGGTACGCCTCGCTACCTCGCACCTGAAATCGTCTCGGGCGGTGTCGGGACGATGGCCGTCGATCTCTACGCGTTCGGCGTACTCGCGCACCTGCTCGCGACCCATCGCTACCCGGATTCCACTTCCGACCGGTTGGTCCTTGATCGGCGCGGATTGCGCGCATTGATCTCGCGCATGCTCGCTTCGGATCCGCGCGCGCGGCCACCAAGCGATGCGCTGCGCCTGGAATTGAAACGACTGATCGAGCTGCCCAAGCAGCGCGCGCGACGCTGGCTCATGGCCTCTGTGGTCGTTGGTCTGGTTGGCATCGTGCTCGCCACCACGATCGGACTGCGCCGCGAAAAGATCCAGCTTCAACGCGCCGAACGCGTCTCGGATTTCCTCGCCACCTTGTATCGCGAGCAGGACCCGTTGAGTCGCAACGCGGAATCGGCGCGCCCGCCGGCCGCGCTCGTTGCCGATGCGGTCGACCGCGTGAAGCGGGAACTGGCCGACGATCCTCCCAGCCAGGCGCGCCTGCTTCGGGTCCTTGGTGAAGCGCAATTGAATCTCTCGCAACTCGCCGCGGCCCACGAGACGCTGGAGCTCGCTGCAAGCAAGCTTGCCGATCTGGACGATCCATTGCTGAGCGCCGAGGTCGACGCCGTTCGCGGCAGCTTGGCACGAAACCGGCTGCGCTACGAAGATGCCGAGCACCTCTTCGACCGGGCGTTGCGGCAGGCGAGTGCGGCCGCGGGCAGCGACAGCGTTGCCGTGGGCCGCATCAAGGCACTCTCGGCAGCAACCTTGCTGAGCCTGTCGCGTTTCAAGGATGCTCGGGAAGCAACCCAGAGCGCGTACGCGCTGTTGTCGAAACAGCTCGGCAGCGAGCATCCCGAGACGATCAGCGCGCTCGTGTCGCTGGGAATCGCGCAGGCACATCTGCGCGAAGACGACGAAGCGATGCTCACGCTGCGCAACGCGATTGCCCGGATTGAAACGCGGTTCGGAACCGGCGACGCGCGTCTGATCCGACCCTTGCAAGCGCTCGGAGAAGTCCTGCGCAGAGAACGGGAGTTCGACGAAGGACGAACGGTCCTCGAACGTGGTAGCAGTCTTTCGCAGCGGCAATTCGGAGAGCGCAACGCGCTGCTGGCCGATATCCTGATCGGCCGTTCGGCACTGGAAAACGATGCCGGCGATCACGCTGCGGCGATTGCTGCGCTGGATGCCGCCGAACGCGCCTTGCCGGAGAAGGAGCTCACCACGCTGGCGCAACTCCTGGCCAGTCGCGGAAGGACCTGGATGGATCTGAAGGATGGCAAGCGGGCCGAACCCGACCTGCGCGCGGCCCTCAAGTTGCGCCGGGAAGGCGGTGGGCTGCGTACGGGTCTTGCCTGGTTTTCCCAGGCCGAGCTGGGCAGGGCACTTGCCTTGCAGGGTCGATTCGACGAGGCGCAAACCCTTCTGGGTGAAGCCGAGCGTGAATTGCAATCGCTGCTCGGTCCCGAGGCCTACCAGGTTGGCTTGATCAAGCTGCGTCGTGGCATAGCCTACGAACTGCAGCACGATTGGCGCAATGCGGCGGAGTCATTTCGCGAAGCGATTCGCATCGGGAGACTGTTCTATGGCCCCGAGCACTACCTGCAGTTCTCCTGGAACCTGGCACTCGCACAGGTGTTGTCCCGGTTGCCAGACGGTCGCGAGGAAGCGACCCGCCTGACCGAGGATTTGATCCTTCGCTGGAGCAGCAATGCCGACATCGAACGCGACTATGCCGAGTTGATGCTGCTTCGCTGCGATCTTCACGCGCAGGATCGCGACTACGCGTCGGCACGCGCGTTGGCAACGACGACGTTGGCCAGGCCCGGGCTGGTCGCATCAAGCGAACAGATCGATTTGCTTACGCGTCACGCCAGCACACCCTGAAGGTGCGTCACATGAGTCGATACCCGGGGCCGCCGGGGCGGTGACGGTCAGACCGACGATTCAAGCTCTGCCTTCGACGTGTCGCGGCGACTTTCTGGTGTATCGATTTCTGCATGTCGAGAGGCCGAGTCGATTCAATACGGGGTGTCGAATCCGTTGCCGAAGATGGCCACGTGGTTCTCGAACGCGCCGATATCCACGCTGGGCCCGAAAATGCGAGTCTGACCATCGATGTCGACCGTGAAGAACGGATAGGGACCGACTAAACCGGCATTGAGCAACGGCGAATCCGAGCGCAACCGGTAATTTCCCGCGCCAACAAACAAGGGATTGGTGTATGCAGAATTGCCCTGGGCGAAGGCCGGGCTTCCGACCACGAGCGCAATGTTGTTGTGGTCCAGATCCACATTTGCAGCCTGGATGCGAAGATCCGCGTCCTCATTGAACGCAAACACGTTGTTGAAGAATGCCGCGAGGGCGGTGCCGTAGAAGCGGCCGCCGCTCACATCGCAGCTTGCGGGCGCGCCGCTGAGGCAGTAATTGTCCACGACCGTATTGTTGCCGAATACGACCGGAGTCGGATTGAAGACGGTCGATGGCGCATTCGAGATCAGGTCGAATGCGCAGTAGTCGATCGCGCAGGCATTGGCGATGAACAGGTTGCCGAGTACGGTGATCTTTCCGAGATCTGCCACGATGGCCAGACCGCCAATCGCCGTGGTGCTGGTGTTGTTCACGAAGATCACGTTCACGACTTGAACATGGCCGGAGAACCCGGCCGGACCGCCCATGCTCAAGGCGGCGCCCTGCAGGTTGGAATTGGCATTGCGGATCAGCAGATTGCTGACCGAAAGGGTGCCGCTGCTGCTCGACGAACCTTTCACCGACAGCACCTGACGCACGCCTTCGCCGTTCAGAGCGGTCAGCGCGGCAAGATTGATCCTGGTTCCGCAACTGCCGTTGGGAAGCAGCGTGTAGCCACCCGCGATCGAGATGCTGAAATCCTCGTTCGTATTGTAGGTGAACGCCGTTGCACCGCTGGCAACGGTCATCGCGCCCGTCACGATCCGGATTTCGTCGTTCGCGCCGTTGCTGGCGGCCACCAACAGGGCGTCGCGCAACTCGGTGCCGTTTCGCGCGCAGAAGACCGCTGCGGTGGCGGTTCCGCTCAGGCAACAAAGCAAGCACATGGCTACGCATACTTGTACTCTGGGATTCATCTGCGTGAGCAGGCTCAACTCGTGGCCCCGCCATTCCTGTCGAACCGCCGGCATCGGGTCGGCATCGACCAGCCGCCGGGCGGAGTGGATACGTCGATGCCAACGAGCAAGCACGAATCGATTGATTGCTGCCCATTGGCGTACTGACGCCGGCGACTTCATCCTGGCCGTTGCCCATCCCAATCCCGGAAGGCGCAGAAATCCAACAGATGGCGGAGCAGGCTTGCAACGGCTATGCATGCCGCACCTCGCTGCGCAGGCTCGGCGCGTTGGATTCGGGTATGGATCGGCATTGAGGAAGAGAACCCAAGGGAGTTCTCGAGATGTCAGTTCGACGCGAATGGCCTGGCTGGAACCGGACCGGTGTTCTCTGTATGGCTTTTTTCTTCTGTGGGTTCGGCCCCGGTCTGCGGGCGGCGACCTGCACCTGGAATGCAGCCGCGCCGGAGTCCTGGCACGTTCCGGCCAACTGGAATGGCTGCGTGACCGGCGACGGTTCGCCTGCAGGCACGCCGGGTCCGTCGGATCGAGCCGTCCTGCCTGCCGGCACCGCATTGCTCAACAACCAGTTCACGACGATTGATGAACTGGAAATCCTGCCGGGGGCCGGGCTCGGCGTGGTCGAGATCCAGATCGACATCCGCCAACTGACCGTCAACAGCAGCCTGACGATGTCGAACGCGACCTTGTCGGGCGCATTGCCACCGCCCGGCGGGCCGAGTCCTGCATTGCTTTCCTTGCAGTTGCCGGCAGGGTCATCGGTCTCCCTCACGGGAACGAATACGTTTCGTCGCGCGAGCTTGACCAACGCCGGCACCGCCACGCTCAACGGCGGATCTGGCGTGCGCCTGGATTTCGACCTCAACGGCCAGTTCGTCAATGCGGCCAGCGGCGTGACCAGTGTGCTCGGCGACTACGTGTTCGGCTACACCACCTCCGGCGCCATCAACAACCAGGGCAGCTGGATCAATCTGGGCCCTGGCCTCGTGCAGATCCAACGGAGCGGTGCCAGCGGCGGACAGTTCTTCTCGACGGGGCTGTTCGAAATCCGCCATGGGACGTTCAAGCTGATGAATCCGCCAGCAGGCTTCCAGGCAGGATTCAACAGTTCGGTTCGCCTGCGCGATGGGACGTTCGACGGTGGCGTCACCGAGCTCGTCATCAACCAGGGAAAGTTCCTCAATGGAAACGGCACCGTCATCGGGCCTTTCCGGAATTCAGGGTTGCTCGATCTCGAGGCATCCGACGGTGGACCGTTCGGTCTGCTCAGCGTGATCGGCAATGCCCAGTTCAACAACGGAGAGATCGTGTTCGACGTCGGCGGCCCCGGCGCAACGCAACACGATCGCCTGAGCATCAGCGGGTCGGTGCAGTGGTCCCGCGTCTCGCCGCGCGTACGCATGCTCGGTGGCTACGCGCCGGGCGTCGATTCCAGCATCGAAGTCGCTACGCATGCAAGTCGAGTGTCGCCAAACCTGCCTGTGCACGAGCGCGTGCTGAGCGACTACCCGCTCAGCCTGGCCCTTCGCCCGACGCCGACGAAGACCGACTTGCGCGTTGTTCCGACACTGACCCTGGCCGACACGGCGGTCGTTGAAGGCAACAGCGGTACGCAAGTGATGCAGATGTCGGCGAGCCTGTCGGCGCCGACGACAGAAACGGTCAGCTTCGGCTACACCACCTCGCCGGGTACGGCGGTCACGCTGGCGGCGGGAGGCCATGCGGCCGACTACGCCAACGCGTTCGGAACCGTCACCTTCACACCCGGTGCGCTCAGCCGTCAGATTCCGGTCACCATCAACGGCGATACATCGGTCGAGGCCGACGAAGCGTTCGCGGTCGCAACCGACGACAGTGCGATCACGAGCACCCTGCAGAATGCCAGTTTCGGCAACTACAGGAGATTTTCGGCAAGGGCAGAAGGGCTGATCCGCAATGACGACGGTCCAGCGGGCACGCGCTACCTGCTGATCGGCAAGAGCGTCAACCTGTCGACCGCGACCGGGCAGGTCAGCTTCGTGAGGCGCTACACGACCGACGGTGTGGCCGTTGACGGCTGGGCCACCGAGTTGCCCAACGCCTTCGGAAACGTCGCGACCGGGTTTTGCCGCGCACCAAGCGGATATGTACTCAGCACGCGCTTCACTTCCAGTCTCGGCCCGGTGCTGATGTCGGGGGCGGGTGCCGTTCTTGACGGCAACTTTGGCGGCCTGATCGGCAACGACGAGTCCTGCGCATTCGATGAACTCGGAAATGTCTGGGTCGGGGAGGCCATGCCACCCAGCGCCAGCGTTGCCCCGTTGCACTATCTGGCCGCCGATGGTCGCGTGCTCAAGACCCTGCAGCTGCCGGTCGGCGAACGCGGCACGGACTGGATCGAGCTCGATGCGAACCAGTGCACGCTCTATTACACCTCGGAGGATTCCGACGTGCGGCGATTCGATGTCTGCACCGAAGCCGTCATGCCGCATTTCGCGGTCGGACTCGAACCGCGTTGCTACGCGCTGCGCCAGCTGCCCAATCGCGATCTGATGATCACTTGCACGAACCGCATCTACCGCTACGACGAGAACGGTGCATTCATCCGCGAATACACGCGCGAGAGCCTGGGCGAGAACGACCCTGGTGGCCTGTACGCGATCCAGCTCGATCCCGATGGACAGACCTTCTGGACCGGCGGTTCACTCAGCGGTCGTGTCGTACGCGCCAACCTCGGTGATGGAAGCGTAGTCACGAGCTTCGACACGGGTAGCGGCGGCGTCAACGGTTTGCTCGTCCAGGACGAGTACGTCGCCGGGATCCCCGACGTCATCTTCGAGGACGGCTTCGAACCGTGGCCCTAGTCCCGGGTACTCGACGATCGGATGCATGCAGGCGCAGACGCGCGAAACGAAGTCACCCAGGTTGCACGAAATTCTGGAGATCGAGTATGAAGTTTGTTCACGCGGGAGTGCTGGTTCTCGGGTTGGCGGGGCTCACCCATGACGCGCGGGCAGCGGAGTTCTGCGTGAGCACGAATACGCAGCTCCTGCAGGCCTTCACGACGGCTGCATCCAACAACCAGGCGGACACGATCAAGCTCGAAGTGGGAACCTACACCGGCAACGGCTCCTCGGTGGCGTTTGCCTACTCCACCGCACAGAACTTCACACTGATCGTCGCCGGAGGGTACATATCGAACCCGCCCCAGATGTGTGATCAACAGGTGGACCAACCCGGCGCGACCGTCCTGACTGGATCGGATGTGCGCCAGGTGCTCAAGTTGAACGGAAGCCCCGGCACGATCGGCGGTCTGAGCCTCTCCAACCTGACCATCCGTGACGGGTTTTCCTCGCAATCCGGCGCGGGCCTGGAGATCGGCGGCGGCGCTGGATTCACCGGCAACGTGCTGGTCAGTCGCGTGATCTTCGAACGCAATGTCGGCACCGGGATCGGGGGCGGCATGAGCCTGTACACCGAAGGCATCGTCAACATCCGCAACAACCTGTTTCTGCTCAATCGCTGCGCCCTGAGCAACTGTGCCATCAGCGCCACGGTCAATGCCACCTCGCCGACAACGACGCGCGCCTTCTTCGGCAACAACACGATCGTCGGCAACCAGTGCACGTCGGGTTCGTCGTGTACCGCCACCGGCGCGCGCTTCGGCGGATCGGCGCGTGCGCTGTTCTACAACAACGTGTTCGCCGCCAACAGCAATGGCGACCTCGATCTGTTCAGTTTTTCCGGAGGCAGTGTCGATCTTTACTACAACAACCTCGTGTCGAGAACCGGCACCGCGCCTGCATCAATGGTCGGCAATATCGCGTTCGCCAATCCGCAGTTCATCGACCTGCTCAACGAAGATTTTCGTCCGACGCTCAACTCACCGCTGCGCAATGCAGGCACGAACGAGTTCGTGCTGCAGAACATCGATCTCGCAGGCATGCCACGCATCAACGAAGGCCGGGTCGACATCGGCGCCTACGAAAGCAGCGATCGGATCTTCACCGATTCATTCGATCTTTTCAGATGACGACAGGGGTGGAACGACGACCATGAAGAATCCCATCGTGTTCGCCATCGGGTTCGCCCTGGTGAGTGGCACAACGGTCGCGCGGGCCGCGGAGTTCTGCGTCAACAGCGGCAACGCGATCCGCCAGGCACTCGCGATCGCACAAGCCAACGGGGAAGGAGACACGATCAAGATCATGACCGGCACCTATGGTGCCACGAGCGGCTCGGTGGCATTTCCGTTCACCACCAATCAGAACGGGGCCCTGAGCATCGAAGGCGGCTATGGCATCGGGTGTCTGAGCAAGCAAGACAATGCGAAGCTGACCGTGTTGAGCGGCTCCGGCGTCCGTCAGGTGATGCGCCTTTTTGCAACCGGCACCGGCGCGATATCGGTCAAGAATCTGAGCATAGAAGACGGCGAGGCAGAGGGAGAGGGCGCGGGGCTCTGGATCGGAGGATCGACCAATCCGTTTTCCACGGGGTATAACGGCAGCATTGTCGTCGAGCGCGTGATCCTGTTGTTCAACCGCAGTGCGGCCAACGCGGGTGGACTTGCGGTATCGACCGGTGGCGGCGGCATGACCTTGCGCGGCAACCTTCTCGCATTCAACCGCTGCGGCGGCAACCATTGTTCCCTGCGGGTGGAGAGCCGCGCGTCGTCTGACGATCCGATCCTGGTCTACTTCGGTGGCAATACGGTGACCTTGAACACCTGCAACCTGGGTGCGTCCCTGTGCGATTCGGGCGGCGCACGCTTCACCGGGCCGCAGAACGCCGTGATCTACGACAACCTGTTCGCGCTGCACAACGGCGAGGATCTGTCGCTGCAGAGCCCAGCCGTCAATGCCTTGCTTTCCTACAACAACATTGAAGTGATCGTTGGCACACCCACATCCGCGACTGGGACGTTCACCTACGCCAATCCCCAGTTCATCGATGCGCTGGCCGAGAACTTCCGCCTTCAGCCGACTTCTCCCGTGCGCAACAAGGGCAATGCGCCATATCCATTGCCGAGCATCGATCTCGACGGCCTGTCACGGATCGTGGACTCGGCACCGGATCTTGGTGCCTACGAATCGCGCGATGCCCTGTTCACCAACGGCTTCGACCCCTGAGCAGCTGATCCCGAACCGGACCAATCGCGCAATTCGATCCGAGCGCTGTCCGGTATTGGACTGCTGCACCCGGAACCTTGGGGTGAAGCGAAATCGCCGCGGGTCGCACTTCCCGGACTGGCATGCCTTTGTCGGTGGGATGTCCGCGCCGGACGGACTGGGCGCCCGGTCGCGGCGTTCTCCTGGGTCGTGCACGCGTGTATGCTCGATCGCATGCGATCCGCTCCCGACTTTTCCCTTGACGCCCGCTCGCGCAGCCTGCTGCGCACGCTGATCGCGCAGTACATCGCCGACGGCCAGCCGGTCGGTTCGCGCACGCTGGCCAAGTCGTCCGGTCTGGACGTGAGTCCGGCGACCATACGCAACATCATGGCCGATCTGGAGGATGCCGGGCTGGTCGCGGCGCCGCACACCTCGGCGGGGCGGATTCCGACCGCGCAGGGCTACCGCGTGTTCGTCGACAGTCTGCTCGAGGTCCGTCCGCTGGACGAGCCGCAGATGGACCAGTTGCGCCGCGAGCTGCCGACCGCGGCGGCGACGCCGGACCTGCTCGGCAGCGCGAGTGCGCTGCTGTCGCAGATGACGCGTTTCGTCGGCGTGGTCAGTGTGCCCAGGCACGACGAGTTTCCGTTCCGGCACATCGATTTCGTCGCGCTCGATGCTAGCCGCGTCCTCGTGATCCTCGTGTTGACCGATGGCCAGGTGCAGAACCGCGTGATCGAAACCCAGCACGCCTACACGCCAGGCGAGCTGGAGCAGACCGCCAATTTCCTCAACACCCACTATGCCGGGATGCGCCTGGACGAGATCCGCAAGCGCCTGCTGCGCGAGATGCGCGAGGAGGGCGCGCGGCTCAACAAGCTGCTCACCGCTGCTGTCGACGTCGCCCAGCAGGCGTTCCAGTCGCCGCTGGACAACGACATGCTCGTGAGTGGCCAGACCAATCTCATGGGCGTGCACGAACTGGCCGACGTCGACCGCCTGCGCGACCTGTTCGACGCGTTCCAGCGCAAGCGCGACCTGCTGCAACTGCTCGAACGCTGCTCACACGCAGAAGGCGTGCGCCTGTTCATCGGCGAGGAGTCCGGCTTCGCCGCGCTCGGCGGGTATTCGCTGGTGACCGCGCCGTATGGCGTCGGCAATCGCGTGCTCGGCGTGCTCGGCGTGATCGGGCCCACGCGAATGGCCTACGAACGCGTCATCCCCGTGGTTTCGGCGACTGCGCAGCTCATCTCGGGCGCCTTGAACCGCACCGGGACGCCCCCATAGGGAAGGCGGGGCCGCTGCCTCCGGGCAGGCGATCAATCGAATCGAAACGAGGGCCTGGCGGCGTGCCGCCGGGTCGCACCTGGGCTTTTGGAGGACAGATGGAAAACACCAATCCGGCGCAGGATCCCGGCATGGATCCCGAAACCGACGAATTCGCATCGGAGCAGGGAAACGAGGCGCTGGCGCAGCTCATGGCCGAGTACGAGACGAAACTCGGCGAAATGCGCGAGATCGTCCTGCGCGAACGCGCGGAGATCGACAACCAGCGCAAGCGCCTGCAGCGGGATCTCGAGCAGGCGCGCAAGTTCGCCAACGAGCGCCTGCTCGGCGAGTTGCTGCCGGTCCTGGACAACCTCGAACGTGGCCTGGCCGCCGACAAGGGCGAAGCCGCGGGCCTGCGCGCCGGGGTCGAACTGACCCTCAAGGAGCTGCTGCGCGTCGTCCAGGCCCACGGCCTGGTCATCGTCGAGCCGCTCGGTCAGCCGTTCGATCCCGAGCGGCACCAGGCGATGAGCATGATCGAGTCCGCCGACCACGCTCCGGACCACGTCGTCGCCGTGCTGCAGAAGGGCTATGTGCTCAACGAGCGGCTGTTGCGCCCGGCGCTGGTCAACGTGGCCCAGTCACCGGGCTGAATGGGACCCCGAAAATGCACGCAGCCGCTTGAAAGCGCGCGCTGCACCCCCAGTTTTCGCGCCAGCGGCCACAGCGGCCATCAAGACAGTTTCCGGAGAGAGCAGACATGGGCAAGATCATCGGTATCGACCTCGGCACGACCAACTCGTGCGTTGCGGTCATGGAAGGCGGTACGGCACGCGTCATCGAGAACTCCGAGGGCGACCGCACGACGCCATCGGTGGTCGCATTCAAGGATGGCGAAGTCCTCGTCGGTGCAACCGCGCGCCGCGGTGCGGTGACCAATCCGAAGAACACGTTCTCGGCGGTCAAGCGCCTGATCGGGCGCAAGTTCAGCGACGCCGAGGTCAAGAAGGACATCGACCTGGTGCCGTACAAGATCATCGGCCACGACAATGGCGACGCCTGGGTCGAGACCGCCGACGGCAAGAAGATGGCGCCGCCGGAAGTGTCCGCGCAGATCCTCATGAAGATGAAGAAGACCGCCGAGGACTATCTCGGCGAGCCGGTGACCGAGGCGGTCATCACGGTGCCGGCCTATTTCAATGACAGCCAGCGCCAGGCAACCAAGGACGCCGGCCGCATCGCCGGCCTGGAAGTCAAGCGCATCATCAACGAGCCGACCGCGGCCGCGCTCGCCTATGGCATGGACAAGAAGGGCGGCGATCGCAAGATCGCGGTCTACGATCTCGGCGGCGGCACGTTCGACATCTCGATCATCGAGATCGCCGAGGTCGATGGCGAGAAGCAGTTCGAAGTGCTCGCGACCAATGGCGACACGTTCCTCGGTGGCGAGGATTTCGACAAGCGCATCATCGACTACATCATCGACGAGTTCGAGAAGCAGCACGGCGTGGACCTGCGCAAGAACGCAATCCCGCTGCAGCGCGTGCGCTCGGCCGCCGAGCGCGCCAAGATCGAGCTGTCCTCGCGTCAGCAGACCGACATCAACGAGCCGTTCATCACCCAGGTCAACAACGAAGGCGTGCATCTGGAACTGCGCCTGACCCGGGCCAAGCTCGAGTCGCTGGTCGAGGATCTGATCAAGCGCACGATCGAACCCTGCCGCACGGCGATCACCGATGCGGGCCTGAAGGTCTCCGACATCGCCGAGGTCATTCTCGTCGGTGGCCAGACGCGCATGCCCAAGGTGCAGGACGCGGTCAAGGAATTCTTCGGCAAGGAGCCGCGCAAGGACGTCAACCCCGATGAGGCGGTGGCGATCGGCGCGGCCGTGCAGGGCGGCGTGCTGTCCGGCACGGTCAAGGACGTGCTGCTGCTCGACGTGACCCCGTTGTCGCTCGGCATCGAGACGCTCGGTGGCGTGTTCACCAAGCTGATCGAGAAGAACACGACGATTCCGACCAAGAACAACCAGGTGTTCTCGACTGCCGAAGACAACCAGAACGCGGTCACCGTGCACGTGCTGCAGGGCGAGCGTGAGCAGGCGCGCTTCAACAAGTCGCTGGCCAAGTTCGATCTGGCCGGCATCGAACCGGCGCCGCGCGGCATGCCGCAGGTCGAGGTCACGTTCGATATCGACGCCAACGGCATCCTCCACGTGTCGGCCAAGGACAAGAAGACCAACAAGGAACAGCGCATCGAGATCAAGGCCGGTTCGGGCCTGTCCGATGAGGAGATCCAGCGCATGGTCAGCGACGCCGAGGCCAATCGCGAGGAGGACAAGCGCTTCCAGGAGCTCGTCACCACGCGCAACAAGGCCGACCAGCTCGTGCATGCCACGCGCAGCGCGCTCAAGGAACATGGCGCCAAGGTGCCGGGCGAGCAGCTCGGTGGCATCGAGGAAGCGCTGTCGGAGCTCGACAAGGCGATGAAGGGCGACGACAAGGCCCAGATCGAAGCGAGGATCGCCCGCGTCGAGGAAGTCGCACAGTCGCTGTACGCGGCGGCTTCCTCAGGCGGTCAGCCCGGCGCCGAGGGCGATGCGCAGGCAGGGTCGGCCCAGCCCGATGACGTCGTCGATGCCGAGTTCACTGAAGTGAAGGACGAGAAGAAGTAAGGCCGGATTCCTCCACCCAGGAATCAGGAATCGGAAATCGCGGGCGAGGGGTTGATTCCCGTCGCCCGCGCGATTGCCCGATGACTGGTCCGCGATTCCCGGAATCCCGAACCCCCGATCCCGACGCCCGGCTTTTCACCTCATGTCCAAACGCTGCTACTACGAGATCCTTTCCGTCGAGCGCTCGGCGAACGACGACGAACTGAAGAAGTCGTTCCGGCGGCTGGCCATGAAGTTTCATCCGGACCGCTGTCCGGACGATCCGGCGGCACAGGAAAAGTTCAAGGAAGCCAAGGAAGCTTACGAGGTCCTCGGCGACGCCCAGAAGCGTGCAGCCTACGACCAGTACGGCCATGCCGCGTTCGAGAACGGCGGCATGGGCGGCGGGCGTGGTGGCGGCTTCCAGGGCGATGTCGGCGACATCTTTGGCGACATCTTCAGCGACATCTTCGGCATGGGCGGTGGCCGCGGGCGTGCGCGCCGCGGCTCGGATCTGCGCTACCTGCTCGAACTGGATCTCGAAGAAGCCGTGTTCGGCGTCGACAAGCAGATCGACGTGCCGACGCTCGTGGCTTGCAAGAGCTGCGAAGGCTCGGGCTCGGAAGACGGCAAGACGTCCACCTGCACGACCTGCCGCGGCCACGGTCGCGTGCGCATGCAGAACGGTGTTTTCTCGGTCCAGCAGACCTGCCCGCATTGCGCTGGCAGCGGCAAGGTCGTCGCCAATCCCTGCAAGCCGTGCCGGGGCGAAGGTCGCGTCAACGACGAGCGGACGCTGGAGGTCAAGATCCCGGCCGGCGTCGATTCGGGCGATCGCATCCGCCTGACCGGGCAGGGCGAAGCCGGTCCGGCAGGCACGGTCCCGGGCGATCTCTACGTCGAGGTACGCGTGCGCGAGCACGCGATCTTCACGCGCGAAGCCGACGATCTGTACTGCGAAGTGCCGATCCGTTTCGCCCAGGCCACGCTCGGCGCCGAGATCGCCGTACCCACGCTCGGCGGCGAAGCCACGGTCACGATTCCGCCGGAAACCCAGACCGGCAAGCTGTTCCGCCTGCGCGGCAAGGGCGTCAAGTCCGTGCGCAGCGGCCGCACCGGCGATCTGCTCTGCCGGGTCGTGCTCGAGACCCCGGTCCGCCTCACCGCGCGCCAGCGCGAACTGCTCGAGGAATTCGAGGCGACGTTTTCCGGTGAAGACGCGCAAACGCACTCACCCCGCAGTCGCTCGTGGTTCGATGGCGTCAAGCAGTTCTGGGATCGCGTGACGTCCTGATCTCCCCGCGACCATCCCGTAGAGCCGAGCTTGCTCGGCTGCTCTTCGTCATCCTGGTGGAAAGTCCGCGGAAAGCAGCGCAGCAGGCTCTGCTCTACGGTCTCCGCGGCCTTGCCGCGCTCAATGCCTCGTCGGCATGATCACCTGGTCGATCGGGAAAATCACGCCGTTGCTCGATTTGAGTTCCTGCAAGGTGACATTCGCGTCGTTAATCGTGACGTTGCCATCGCTCGTCTTCAGCGTGGCGTGCTGGCCTTGCAGCGTCGGTGCATCACGCAGCTTGCCCACGTCGGCTGCCGATACGCGTCCGTTCATGAAGTGATAGCGCAGGATCGCGATCAGCTGGGCCTTGTTCTCGGGCTTGAGCCAGTTCTCCAGCGTGCCTTCCGGCAACCTGGCGAATGCCGCGTTGGTCGGCGCGAACACCGTGAACGGACCGATCGCACGCAGCGATTCGGACAAGCCGGCTGCAGCGATCGCCTTGCCCAGCGTGGAAAACGCGCCGTTGGCCGCAACGGTCTCCAGCAGATTGCGCGGAGGAATGATGTAGCTCATGGACTTGCCTTGGTGTTCCGCGAGGCGGAAGGCGAGGCGGCGTGAGCCGCCGCCCCTGACGAGAATGTCAGGGCGTGGACCCGGGATACGAGGGGATAAGCCGCGAGGCCGAGGCGCCGGGTGCGATCGCACCTCCAGCACCGGCAAAGCTACTCGCTTGCGTGTTAGTCCAGTGTGAACCGCGGCCCGCGCAGGCGCGACTCGCCGCGCGCGTCGAGCGACGCGGTCGGCTCCTGTAGAATTCCCGCCGTGCTGCGGTGACGGTTGATCTCGCTTCGGCTCCAGCGGACCACGGGATCGACTGGAGTCGCTCTGCGGCCCGTATCCCTGGATTCAGACGCGACCCGGATACTTTCGGGGCCGGGAAACCGGAAAACAAGAAACCCCGCAGGAGAGCGGGGTTTCGTGAGAATTCCGGGATGTCGTTGGACGTCCTGAAACGTTGAAGTGGTGCCCAGGAGAGGACTCGAACCTCCACGAGTTGCCCCGCTAACACCTGAAGCTAGTGCGTCTACCAATTCCGCCACCTGGGCAAACCCGGTCGGCTCGCCGACCGGGGGCGCGAAAGATACTTGGCAGCCCGGAGGCTGTCAATCGCAATGAAAACCTGTGAACCCGGTTCACGGGCTCAATGGAGTACACCAACACAGTGCGCAAGAAGAACACGAACACGAAAAAGGGCGCGCCGCCGGCAAAGTCGGCGGTGAAGAAGAAGGGCGCGGCACCGAAGCTGCCGCCGTGGATGCCGCAGCAGGCCGCGGCGGCGCCCGCCAAGGGCAGGCGTGCCAGCCCCGGTCCGAAGCCCCGCGGTCACGCCAAGCCGGCTACTGCGCGCGATCCGTTCGCCGAACGCGAGGCGCAGCGCTACGAACGGCCGATCCCGAGTCGCGAGGCGATCCTCGCGCTGCTGGTCGAGCAGGGCAGCCTGATGAAGACCGAAGCGGTCGCCCAGGTGCTCGGTTTGCACAGCGAGCAGGATGTCGATGCGCTGACCAAGCGCCTCGCGGCGATGGTGCGCGATGGACAACTGCTGCAGAACCGTCGCGGTGGTTACGGCGTCGCGCAGAAGCTCGATCTGATTCCGGGCATCGTGCTGGCCAACGCCGAAGGTTACGGATTCCTGCGTCCGGACGGCGGTGGCGAGGATCTGTATCTCTCCCCCGCGCAGATGCGCCCGGTGCTGCACGGCGACCGCGTGCTCGGCAGTGTGGTCGGTGTGGATCGGCGTGGGCGCCGTCAAGGTGCGATCGTCGAGGTGCTCGAGCGTCGCTCGACCCGTCTGGTCGGTCGCGTCATCGTCGAGAACGGACTCACCCTCGTCTCGCCGGATGACCGGCGCCTGCACCAGGACATCCTGATCCGACCCGGCGAAGAGCGCGGCGCGCGTGCCGGACAGATCGTGATCGCCGAAATCAGCGATCAGCCGACCGCGTATCGCGGGCCGATGGGGCGCGTGCTCGCGGTGCTCGGCGAACGCCTGACTCCGTCGATCCTGGTCGAGATGGCGATCGCCAGCCATGGCCTGCCCAATGAATGGCCCGATGCCGTGCTGCGCCAGGCGGTCGAGGTCGCGCTCGAAGTCGGCGAAGCTGATATCGCCGGACGTACCGACCTGCGCAGCTTGCCGCTGGTCACGATCGACGGCGAGGACGCGCGTGATTTCGATGATGCGGTCTACGCCGAGCCGAATGCGCAGGGCTTTCGCCTCGTGGTCGCGATCGCCGACGTGTCGCACTACGTCAAGGCCGGCAGCGTGCTCGACGAGGAGGCCTACAATCGCGCCACGTCGGTGTATTTCCCGGGTTTCGTCGTGCCGATGCTGCCGGAGACCCTGTCCAACGGCATCTGTTCGCTGAACCCGAAAGTCGATCGCCTGTGCATGGTCTGCGACATGCAGATCGATCGCGAAGGCAATGTCGTGCGTTCGACGTTCTACGATGCGGTCATGCGCTCGCATGCGCGCCTGACCTATTCGCGCGTGTGGCAGGCGATCGGCGAGAAACAGGCCGACGCGCGTGCCGAACTGGCCGATCTGCTGCCGCGCCTGGAGCATCTGCATCAGCTCTACAAGGCGCTGGCCAAGGCCCGCCAGAAGCGCGGCTCGATCGACTTCGAAAGCACTGAGGTCAAGTTCCGCCTGGCCGCGTCCGGCGAGGTGATCCAGCTTGGAACCGAGCCGCGCAACGATGCGCACAAGCTCATCGAGGAGTGCATGATCGCGGCCAACGTGGAGGCGGCGAAATTCCTCCTGCACAAGCAGATCCCAGCGCCGTATCGCGTGCACGAGTCGCCGCCGGCTTCGAAGTTCGAGGACCTGCTCGAGTTCCTGCGCGAGTTCAAGCTCAGCCTGCCGCCGGTCAGCGAGGTGCGTCCGGCCGATTTCGCCGCGTTGCTCAAGAAGATCCGCAACCGGCCCGATGTGAGCCTGATCGAATCGGTGCTGCTGCGCTCGCAGAGCATGGCCGTGTACCAGCCCGGAAACACCGGACATTTCGGTCTTGCGCTGGAGGCCTACGCGCACTTCACCTCGCCGATCCGCCGCTATCCGGACCTGCTCGTCCATCGCGCGATCCGTTACGCGCTGACCCGGGCCAAACCGTCCAACTATCAGTATTCGCCGACCCAGATGGGTTCGATGGCCGTGCACTGCTCGCACAACGAGCGGCGCGCGCAGGAAGCCGAGCGCGATGTCGACGAGCGCTACAAGTGCGCGTGGATGGAAAAGCACATCGGCAGCGAGTTCGATGGTGTCGTCTCCGGCGTCACGTCGTTCGGCTTGTTCGTGGAGCTGACCGATTCGAAGATCACCGGCCTCATCCACATCACCCAGTTGCCCAACGACTACTACCATTTCGATCCGGTGCGCCACATGCTCAAGGGCGAGCGCCGCGGTCTTGCGTTCCGCCTCGGCGACAAGCTGCGCGTCCAGGTGCTGCGCGCAAGCCTGGAGGACCGCAAGATCGATTTCCGCCTGGCGACCGAGCGTTGATGCGGGCCAGGAGCCTGCGCGCCAGAAACGTTCGAGGCGAAACGCCGTTGCAGCCCGGATGGCTTCTGCCGCGCAGGCTCCTGGCAGCCTGTCGGGCTTTGGGGGTCGAGGCGAAAATTCGACTGCGCGAGGACAGTTTTTTGACGGTTCGCAGGTCAATAGTGGGCTCTATCGACCAAGAATCGGCGGAAGCGCTTCACAACAGCGAAGCTGGTCAAAATGGACCGCGTAGACGGATTTGCAGCCCGGCCAGCCAAAGTCCGGCAGGCTGCTAGGTACAATTGCAGCCGATCTCCATTGCATGAGCTCGCATGAGCACTGAACTCCTGATCGGCATCCATTCGATCGAATCGGCCCTCAGCTACGACGCCGGCAACATCGTCGAGCTGTATATCGAGTCGGGCCAGCAGAACGCACGCGTGCGGGAGCTGGCCGAGCGTGCGCGCGAGCTGGGCATCAAGCCGCACGCGCGCGATCGGGCTGCGCTGGATCGGATGACCGGAGGCGGCCGCCATCAAGGCGTTGCGGCGCGCTACCGGGCGCCGCCGCCGCGCAGTGAAACCGAGCTTCCCGGACTGATCGAGAGTGCCGGCCAGGACGCGCTGTTTCTCGTTCTCGACGGGGTGACCGATCCGCACAATCTCGGCGCCTGCCTGCGCAGTGCCGAGGCCGCCGGAGCGACCGCGGTGATCGTGCCCAAGGACAAGGCGGTCGGCATCACGCCGACCGTGCGCCGGGCGTCGGCCGGTGCGGCCGATCGCGTGCCGTTCGTTGCGGCAACCAATCTCGCGCGGACCATGCGCGCACTCAAGGATGCCGGCGTGTGGTTGACCGGATTTGCCGGCGATGCCACCCAGTCGATCTATGCACTGGACTTTCGCGGACCGGTCGCGATCGTGCTCGGCGGTGAAGGCGAGGGCATGCGCCGGCTCACGCGTGAAGCCTGCGACCATGTTGCGCTGATCCCGATGCGCGGCAGCATCGAGAGTCTCAATGTCTCGGTGGCCACCGGCGTTGCGCTGTTCGAGGTGTTGCGCCAGCGTTCGGCCAGATGAGCGTTGCCGCGGGGCGACTGCCTGGACTGGATGGGTTGCGGATCGGCGCGGCGCTCGCGCTGCTGGTCTGCCATGCCGGGTTCTGGCTGGCGCCGCTGCGTCTGGCCGACAGCGTATGGCTGCTGCTCGGGCATGTCGGCGTCGAAGCGTTCCTCGTCTTTGCGGGCTTTCTTGCCGCCCGCCGCAGCCTCGCCGCGCAGGTGTCCGATCCGTTGTGGCGCAGTTGGGCGCGCGTGGGCCTGCGACTGCTGCCGCTCTACTTCCTGTTGCTGGTCGTCAATCTCGCGCTTGCTCCCGAAGCCCAGGACATACCGCTGCTGCAGTATCTGACGCTCACCCAGAATCTCGCCTGGCCGCATCCGCCCCTGTTCGGCGAAGCCTGGATCGTCGCCGCAGCGGCCCTGCTGCTGCTCATGGTCGCGCCGATCTGCGCGTACCTGCGCAGACAGTCGTTCGCGCGCGGGTTGCTCGTGCTCGTCGGCGCGATCGCGCTGGCTCATGTCGCGCGTGCCGCGGCGGTGATTCACCATGATCCCGCGTTCGATGCCGGCGTTCGCAAGGTGCTGGTCTGGCGCCTGGACCTGCCGTTCTATGGTGTGCTCATGGCCTGGCTGTGGACGCGCCGCGAGGACGCGATACGGCACCTGCGCGTGCCGCTCGGCGCTTTCGGTGCGCTTGCGCTCGTGGTCACGGCCATCGTCCATCTTTGGGTCGCCGTGGATCACGATGTCTGGGCGCGCGTGTTCCTGGTCACGCTGTGCGACATCGGCTGGCTCGCGCTGGGGCTGTGGGCATGCACGCTGTGGGGGTCCGGACGCGCGGTCCGTGCCAGCGCGCTGCTGGCGGGGTCGTTCTATGCCGGCCTGCTCACCCACATGACCTTGCTGCGCATCGGTGCGGAGCTCGGCATGCCCACGCACGCGGATGATCTGGCGAGTGGTGTGCTGCTGCTTTCAGCCTACGTGGTGGTCGCGACCGGACTTGCCCTGCTCGTGCGGGGGCTCCTCGATCGGCCGCTGCTCGCGTTGCGCGAGCGCTGGGTTCCGGCGCGCGCGCAGCATCGCGATCCAGTCCTGGAACGGTGACAGCGTGGCTCGCAGCGGCCCATTGAGGTCCTCGCCACTGTGCAGGCCGGTAGCCGGATACTCGCCCGGGCCGGGCTTGGCATAGGTGCCGAACACGATGTCGTAGACCGGAAAGAACGCGGCGAAATTGCGGTCGACATGCTGCGGTTCGATCGAATGATGCAGCCGATGCCACTGCGGCCCGGCAAACACCGGCGTGAGCGGGCCCAGCGGCAGGCGCACGTTGGCGTGCACGAAGTATCCGGCCAGCATCATCGCCGTGGCGATCCAGGTCACGGTGACCGGTTTCTGGTCGAACAGCAGGCCCATCGGCAACAGGATCAGCCACACCCGCAACGGATCTTCCAGCCAGTGATGGCGCAAGGTGGTGGTGATGTTGAGCGAGCGTTCCGAGTGATGCAGCTTGTGCAGCGGCCAGGCTGCACCGATCACATGCTGGGCGCGGTGGAACCAGTAATAGAAGAAGTCGTAGATCGCGAAGAACGCCAATGCCTGCACGACCTGCCAGCCGATGCCGTCGGGGAGCGCGATCGGGATGTGCAGGCCGTTTGCCTGCACGATCGGCTGCATGAATGCCATCAGCGGCGGTATCAGCAGCACGTTGATCAGGATGATGAACGCGATGTAGGCGATGTTGAACCCGAGGTGCGCATACGGCTGGCCGCGCTGCGCCGGCCGGATCGCCTCGATCGCAAGGCCCACCACGAGGATCACGGCGACCACCTTGAGGTGCGCGCCCCACTGGGTGAGCGCGTCGTTGAGCCATTGCATGGGGCGTGCCTGTCCTGCTTCCAGACCGGTTGCGAACGCGCAGTTTACCGCGCGCACGCCGTTCGCTGCCGATATCATCGCGGCTGGTGCCGGGTTGGCGGTCCGCATCAGGCCAATTCCGGCAGATGCGACCGCGGTCTGCGATCATCGCGCCCTTCATGTCTTCAAGCGGAAGCCCGGGTGTCCGAAGCGCAGATCCTTCCACTGCTGATCGCCGCCCTCGCTGGTCTGCTGATCGGCGCGGTCGTGTTTCATCTGATCGGACAGCGCCGCGCGCGTGCGGCGGCCGATGAGGCCAACCTTCGCCGCGAGCCTGAGATCGTGGCCTTGCGTGAACAGCGCGAGTCGGCCGAGCGCAGCGCGGCGGATTTCCGCGCGCAGGCCGAGCGCCTGGAGCGCGAACGCGCGCTGGCCGAGCAGCAGGTGCATTCCGCCACCGGACTGGCGGCCGAGCGCAAGGTCGAGATCGAACAGCTCGCCCGGCAACTGGCCGAAACGCGCCATGCCCACGATGAGGCGCGCGAACGCGTGCTCGCGGTGTCGCGTGAATTGTCCGCGCTGCAGGCGGGCTCGCGTGAGCAGGCCCAGGCCGCGGCCGACAAGCTCGTCCTGCTCGAACGCGCCGAGCAGCGCCTGCGCGAATCGTTCCAGAATCTGGCCCATCAGATCCTCGATGCCAAGGCCGAACGCTTCCGCGAACAGAACGCCGAGCACCTCGGCGGCCTGCTCGATCCGCTCAAGCTTCAGCTCAAGGAATTCCGCGAGACGGTCACCCAGACGCATGCGCTCGAACAACGCGAGCGCGGCATGCTCGCCCAGCAGATCCATTCGCTGCGCGAACTCAACCAGCAGATCAGCCAGGATGCGATCAACCTCACGCGCGCGCTCAAGGGCGACTCGCGCACGCAGGGCGCATGGGGCGAGCTCGTGCTCGAACGCCTGCTCGAAACCGCCGGGCTGCAGGCCGGGCGCGAGTACGACACCCAGACCAGCCTGCACGGCGAGGACGGCGGGCGCCAGCGTCCGGATGTGATCGTGCGCCTGCCCGACGACAAGGACATCGTCATCGACGCCAAGGTCTCGCTGGTGGCCTGGGAGCGTTTTGTTTCAGCCGAAGACGACGCCCTGCGGCTGCTCGCGCTGCGCGAGCACATCGCCTCGCTGCGGCGGCACATCGACGGACTCTCGGGCAAGGACTACAGCGGACTGGAAGGACTGCGCACGCTCGACTTCGTCCTGTTGTTCATTCCGATCGAAGGCGCGTTCATCGAGGCCGTGCGGGCCGACGATGCGCTGTACGGCTACGCGCTGGCCAAGAACATCTCGCTGGTCAGCCCGAGCACGCTGCTGGCGACGTTGCGCACGGTTGCGCATCTGTGGCGGCTCGAGCGGCGCAACGTCAATGCCACCGAGATGGCGCGGGTGGCCGCGCGCCTGCACGACAATATCGCCCTGCTCGTGGACGAACTCGAGAACGTCGGCAGTCAGCTCGACAAGGCGCAGCGCGCGCATGCTTCGGCGCTGCGGCGCCTGACCGAAGGCGGCAAGGGCAGTGTGCTGCTGCAGGTGCAGAGCCTGGCCGAGATGGGTGCACCGACGAAGAAGGCCTTGCCGGCCCGGCTCGTCGATGCCGCGGGGGGTTCGGCCGAGCAGATCGGCGCCGACCCCGTCGGTGACGTCGAGGATCCCGGCGAACCGTTGTGACCGCGTGCTGCGCTCAGCCGCGTCGGGACAGTCGGTAGGCGCCCCAGGCCACGACCGCGATCGCGACCGCGCCGACGGTCATGATCCACGGCGATGACAGGATCAGCAGGGCGCACGCGATCAGGGCGCCCAGACCGAGTGCACGTTCCTTGATGCCGGAGGGGTGCGCCGGAGTACCGACCATGAGCGTGAGCCCTGCCGCCGCGTAGGCCATGACGACGAGCAGCACGGCCATCTCGATGATCGTGCCGAACTGTTCCGACACGGTCGGTGCCAGGGTCAGGAAGGCGAACAGGCTCATCGACACGGCGACGATGAACAGTCCCCACGCTGCCGACCCGTTGGGCAGGACCCGACCGAAGATCGCCGGCAGGAACCCGCGCTGGGCCGCACGCGCACCGGACTCGCCGGTCACGAGCATCCAGCCGCCGAGCGTGCCGGTCGCCTTGAGTGCGGCGGCGATCGCGATGAGCGGCACCGCCCACTCGCCGAACATGCGTCCGGCGACAAGCGCGAACGGTGCGCTGGATTCGGCCAGCTCGGCGGTCGGAACGATGCCCAGCACGAGCACTGAAGCGGTCATGTAGATCACGCCGGCGATCAGGATGCCGGCGAGCGTCGCGCGTGGCACGTTCTTGTCGGGATCGCGAACCACACCGGCGATCATCGCGCCGGTCTCCAGGCCGATGAACGCCCAGAACACCGGCGCCAGCGAAGAGAACACGACCATCGCATCGGATTGACCCGACACGTTCCAGCCGTCGGCATAGATCGTCGTATCGAAACTGCCCCAGCCGCCGATCAATACGACCGCGATCGGCAGCAGGCCCAGGACCACGGCCATCGACTGAAAGCGTGCGATCTGTTTCGGTCCGAGCAGATTGATCGCGAACATGAGCCAGATCAGCGCGATCTGGCCGCCGATCTGTACATACGGGTCATTGCCCGAGAGCGGCAGTACGGTGACCAGATAGCCGAATGCCGCCACCGCGATCGCGTTGTTGCCGATCCACGACGAGATCCAGTACAGGGTCACGGCAAGAAAGCCCGCGTCGCGACCAAGCGCCGGGCGCACATAGTCGTCGGCGCATTCCAGATTCGGGTAGTCGCGAGCCAGGCGTGCGAATGCCGCACCAAGTACAACGGCCAGAACCGTGCCGAGCAGCCAGCTCAACGTGGTGACTGCGCCGGAACGTGCCAGCGATGCCGGCAGCAGGAAGAACCCCGAACCGATCATGTTGTTGGCGACGACGAACGTGGCCAGGACCGGCCCGATCTTGCGGGCGCTGCTCGATGTCATGCGGGTTCGCCTTGGCGTGTTCGCTCAGGGGGAAACGTGGGTGAAATGGCCGGCGCCCGGGCGCCGGCCATGGGCAGCATCAGCCCTGCTTGCGCAGCACGCTGTTGCGATAGCCGTAGGCGAAATAGATCACGAAGCCGATGATCGTCCAGCCGAGCATGATGTCCCAGTGGTCGCGGAACGGCTGCCAGAACAGGAACAGGCAGGCCAGCACACCGAGCGGGCAGATCACGATCGCCATCGGCACGCGGAACGGGCGTGGCAGATTGGGCTGGGTGAAGCGCAGCACGAGCACGCCCGCCGACACGGTCGC
>Ga0307505_10000212_pt1 | contig 70890 bp, 51 predicted proteins | sample 23_S_MG_FD_202183 | JGI IMG/M metagenome (GOLD analysis project Ga0307505, IMG submission 202183) | Soil microbial communities from Populus trichocarpa stands in riparian zone in the Pacific Northwest, United States - 23_S | ecosystem: Environmental > Terrestrial > Soil > Riparian zone > Trees... | reverse complement strand
ATACGACGGCTCGTATGACTACTCGCTCCATCGTCCGCGTCATCGCCCAACATCGCCACTCCCGAAAAGAGCGGCAATCAGCCTATGACGCGCGCACCGCGCAAGGCGGTCTCCAGGCCACGCTTACCCAACACCAGCGCCACCAACACTTACGTCTGGTGGGACAGCGCGCTGCAGTCGGCCGCGGCCTACAAGCCCGACGTCTCGAGCTCCACGACCTGGACCACCACCTGGACCTACAACGCCTTCGCCCAGCTCACGAGCGTCTACATCGGCGACGGGCGGCCGCGCACGGTCACTTACCGCAGCTTCCGCCCCTACGACCCGGCGCAAGCCATCGGCGACCTCTCGCCCACCACCCCCAAGCCGGCCAGGAACAACAAGTGCGGCGCGTTCGGGCAGATATTGCTGGCGGTGGTCGCCATCGCGGTCACGGCGATCGCGCCGTTCGGTGCGGGCGCGGTGGCGGGCATGGCCAATGCCGCGCTCGGCAGCATCGCCAGCCAGGCGGTGGGCGTCGCCAGCGGCATCCAGAGCAAGTTCAGCTTCAAGGGCGTGGCCATCGCCGCGCTCAGCGCGGGCGTATCCGGCGGCATCGCCGGCCAATTCGGTACTGGGGCCCTCGCCGGAAGCCAGATCGCCGGAGATGTCGTGCGCGGCGCGGCGAGCAGCGCGATCGCCCAGGGCATCGCGGTCGCCACCGGGCTGCAGGGCAAGTTCTCCTGGGCCGGCGTGGCCGCGGCGGGCGCGGCGGGCGGCGTGGGCGGCGCGTTCAAGCTCGACAAGCTGTCGGGCGCGGGTCTCTCGGCGAGGAACATCGCCGGGCACGCCGGGGTCGGCGCCGCGCGTCTCATCGCCAGCGCCGCCACCCGCAGCGCCATCGAGGGCACCAGCTTCGGCGACAACATCCGCGCCGGCCTCCCCGACCTGATCGGGCAGGTCGTGGTCCAGGCCATCGGCGGAGCGATAAGCAACGCGCGGGCGGCGCGCGCCGACGGCGCGAACGCGCGAGCGAGCGGTGGGTCGGCCGCCACTCGCCACATCGCCCACGCTCAGCAGCAGATGAGCAGCCCGGTGGCGACTACCGCCCAGGAGCCGACGCAGGGGCAAGCCGCTGAAGATGTCGTAGAGACTGGCGCGCTCCCCGACGCCATGCGCCGCTATGTCGATGGCGGATGGTCGCCGAACTGGGACGTGTATAACGAGCGTCTCAGCGGCGTGCTGCACGACCAAATCTCGCTGGCCCTGCAGGGCCAGCAAGAAGACTGGAGTCGCGTCGAGGCCGCGCTCGCCGCCGACCGTGCTCGACTGGTGGAGGCTGATCTGCTCGCCTCCACGCTGTTCCTCGAACTGCCCAATTTCTCGATTGCCAGCTCATCGCGTTCCGGCTCGTGGGGCAACGTGGTCGGCGGCGGTTCCCTGCGTGCCCAAACCGAGCTCGTGAATGCGCGGTCGGCACCAGCGGTGCTCGGTGCGATCGGTTCCGGCGCGAGCTACCTCTATCGCGGCATGTTCGGGCCCCAGACAATCACCGGCCAGTATATAATTGGACCGGTCAACACGACTTTCGGCGCCATCGCGAATTCGCCACTGGGTGATCCCGGGGTCATCATGTCGCTGGAAGCGTCCGGCGTTTTTGCACCACTCGGCGCGGGTCTGTCCGTTGTTCGCGGGTGGACACAAATCGCCGGCACGACCCGCATTGCTCAAAGTGTAACGGGAGGCAGAGTCCTCAGCATCGCCGATGATCCCCTCGCGGTCGCCTCGGGTAGGGTGAGAGCTGCGGAGGTGATTCATGGGAATTCAAGATTGTCGCCGCGAACCGCATATCTGTATGAGTTATCGACGACAGACGGCACGTTCTTGAAATACGGTGTATCTCAGAATCCAGCGAAGCGGTATTTGCGGACATTCATGGAAGGCAAGCTGGTTGAACCGATCGCCTCAGGATCCCGGGCTGAAATGCTAACGCTTGAACGTCAGATGGTGACGCATAATCCCGGTCCTCTCAACTTTGAACCTTGGGCCGTCAAGACGCGTGCGGGACTTGGACAATGATCGGCATCGGTGTTCAGATGGGTGGCCCTGAGCAGAAGGACGCACTGATCAAGAAGGCGCTTGTGAGTGCCATGAGTATCGCGGAAAAAGCTCGCGGTTCGGATTTCCGTGACGGAAGCGAGGCATGGGTGAACCCAATCTTCATTGTACCTGGATCGCTCCTTAAACCGGAATTTGAAGGCTACGAACTGGGTCATTTCTCGAAGAAAGAGAAGGGTCTGGTCGTTCAGATCGCGGTCCCCGAACAAGTGGCCAAGGGAGAAGATATCGTTGAATTCATCGGCGAGTCGCTGCGCGAGGCAATGCGGCTCGCCGCTGCACATTTTGCTTCGAAGGGGATTAGCTTCTCTATACTGAAGGCGGAAAAGGTGATCCGGGTGATCGAGAGCGGCGTTGAAGAAGCGACAGCAAGATAAAGGGAATGGCCTTGTCCCTTCCGAAAACCCTCATTTCCGCCCGATCCGTCGATAGCGGCGATGCAGGCCGCCGAGGCGCGGCGCGGAAATGATGCGGCCGTGCGGTTCCACCGGCCGGAACCCCGGCGCATCCTTGTCGAGCGCCAGGTGCGTGCGGTCCAGATTGTAGTAGCGCGCATAGGCTCGCAGCACGCGGAGCAGGTGCGCCGCATCGAGGACGATCAGATGACCGAGGCATTCGCGCCGGATCGAGCCGATCAGCCGCTCGACATGGCCGTTCTGCCACGGGGAATGCGGCGCCGTGGGTCGGTCGCGGATGCCCATGGCGCTCAGCCTGCGACGGAACACCAGGCCCCCCGCCTTCGCGGGGGCAGGCTCCGGCGCCGTCGTTGTCGCGCACGAGGAATGTCGGCAGGGCGTCGATCGCGAACGCTTCGCCGATCTGATGGGCAAGCCAGCGCGCCGTGGGATGGTCGGTGACCTCGATATGGAGGATGGCGCGGCGCCGGTGGCCGAGCGCCACAAAGGCATACAGGCGGCGAAACCCGAGCGTCGGCACGCACAGCATGTCGACCGCCGCGATCTCTCCGGCATGGTTGCGCAGGAAAGTCGCCCAGCGCGGGGGCGGCCTGCCGGACGGGGGAAGCATGTATTTGGAGACGCTCGACTGCGAGAGCCGGAAGCCGAGCTTCAGCAGCTCGCCATGAATGCGCGGGGCGCGCCAGAGCGTGTTCTCCACGCTCATCCGCCTGATGAGTCCGATCAACTCGCGATCGATCCGCGGCCGGCCTCCGCGCGCACGGGACTTGCGTCGCCACCAGGCGCGCCAGGCGAATGGCGATGCCAGCGCGGCAATCGTCCGGGCAGGCGCGCGGACAGCGCCCCGCAGGCGAAGCCCAGGCAGCAAAGGACGAGGCACCAGATCACTCCCCCGCAATCCGCCAGAATCGCCGATTGTTTAGCCGTAAAGAGAACAGGACGAGTCGCTACCGTTGCCTCGAGCGCGGCTGAGACGATCCGCGCCGTCCCTCGCAGTAATGCACAGGTCATCCACCGGCTTTTACTGGCATCCCGATTGATCCTTACCTCCGCGGCTCCATACCGGTTGACGGATGGGGGGAATGTTCGACTCGCTGATGGCGGCTCTGCTCGTCTCGTTGCGGCTGGCGCCGAGCCTGGCGTTCGCGCAGCCGTTCACGCTGCTGCGCGTGCCGGTGGTGGTGCGGGTGCTGCTGGCGGTCGGGCTGTCGCTGTGGCTGGTCGACGCCCGGCCCGCGCTGACCACCGACCAGCTGGCGGGGCGTGGGCTGACGGGATTGTTCTTCGGCGAGCTGATGGTCGGGATCAGCATCGCGCTGGCGCTGCAGGTGGCCTTCGCGGCGATCCTGTGGGCCGGTAACACGCTCGACGTGCAGGCCGGGTTCGGGCTCGCCGCGCTGGCCGATCCGACCACGCACAGCGAGCAGCCGATCGCCGGCACGGTGCTCGCCTATGCCGGCGCGGCGGTGTTCTTCACCACCGGCGCGCAATACGACGTGCTGGCGCTGTGGGCCGCTTCGCTCGAGGCATTGCCGTTGGGCTACGGCATGCTCCAGCCCGACATGGCGGCGCTTGGAAGCTACGTCGCCGCCGTCTTCGCGCTCGCGCTAGGGCTGATCGGCGCGTCAATGCTGGCGCTCTTCCTCACCGACGTGGTGATTGCCTTCCTCGCGCGCACGCTGCCGCAGATGAACGCCCTGCTGCTCGGCTTCCAGGTCAAGGCGATGGTGATGTTGCTGACGCTGCCGGTTTCGATCGCGCTCGGCGCAGGCGCATTCCTGCGCCTCGTCCGTCTCTCGGTCACCGCGCCGGCAACCTATTGGGGCACCGGATGAGCGGCGGCGAGGAGCACGGTCAGAACAAGACCGAAGAAGCGACGCCGCACAAGCTGCGCAAGGCGCGTGAGCGCGGGCAGGTCGCGCGCGGCCTCGACCTCGGCTTCGTCGGCAGCCTGCTCGCGGTGGGCCTGGTGGCGCTAGTCGCGGGCGAACGGTTCGCTTCCACGCTGGCGCAGCTGCTGCGCTATTCGTTGACGGCGGGAATCTCGACTGCCGCCGACCCGGTGCAGGCGCTCGAACTGGTCGGCGCGACCTACTGGGTCGCGTTCAAGCCGTTGGTGATCCTCGGCAGCGTGCTTGTCGTCGTGCTGGTCACGCTCGAGCTGATCCAGCTGCGCGGGTTCGTCTTCAGCACCCATCCGCTCAAGCCCGACTTCCACCGCCTCAATCCGGCAAAGGGCATCAAGCGCCTGTTTTCGGCACGGATGCTCAAGGAAACCCTGAAAAGCCTGGTCAAGTTTGCCGTGTACGGCGCGGCGGCGTGGTTCGTGATCGTCGCAGCGGTTGAAAGTCTGGCCCCGCGCATATCCGACGCCGGGCGGCTGGCCGAAGCGCTCCGGGCCGGCACGTGGCAGCTGCTGACGGTGTTCATCGCGCTGGCCGCCGGCGTCGCAGTCCTCGACCAGCTGATCGCCCGCGGCGAATTCCGCAAGCAGATGCGGATGACCCGCCGCGAGCTCACCCGCGAGACGCGGGAGCGCGAGGGCGAACCGCGGCTCAAGCAGCGGCGGCGCGATCTTCACGCGCAGATGCGCGAGCAAGCCGAAGGCCTCGGCAAGATCGACGGGTCGGATCTCGTGGTGGTCAATCCCGAGCACTACGCGGTTGCGCTGCGCTACGATGCGAAGACCATGGCCGCGCCCGTGGTCAGGGTGAAGGGCCGCAACCGCTTCGCGCAGCTGATGAAGCGCAAGGCGTTCCTGCTGGCGATCCCGGTGATGCCTCATCCGGCGCTCGCCCGGGCGCTCTACGCCGATTGCAGGCCTGGCCATCCGATCGCTCCCGATCACTACCGCGACGTGGCGCAGCTCTACCGGACGCTCGGCCGTGGCCCCTCTGCCCAACAGACTGCGCAGGTATCGTGATGTTTCCGCGCCTCTTCGCCCAGAACAAGGACCTGATCCTGGTGTTCGGGACCGTGCTGATCATCATGATCCTGTTCTCGCCGATCCCGCCGGCGGCGCTCGACTTCGCGATCATCCTCAATTTCGGGCTCGGCTTCACCATCCTTCTGCTGACGTTCTACGTCGCCAAGCCGGTCGACTTTTCGACCTTCCCTTCGCTGCTGCTGGTGGCGACGCTGTTCCGCCTGTCGCTCAACGTCGCGGCGACGCGGCTGATCCTGACCGGAGCGCATGCCGGCGACGTGATCGAATCGATCGGCGCCTACGCGGTGCAGGGCAACTTCGTGATCGGCCTGGTGGTGTTCCTGATCCTGGTCGTGGTCCAGTATGTCGTGGTCACCTCGGGCGCGCAGCGCGTGTCGGAAGTCGCGGCGCGGTTCACGCTCGATTCGATGCCTGGCCAGCAGATGAGCATCGACGCCGACCTCAACCTCGGCCTGATCGACCAGCATCAGGCCCAGGACCGCCGCAAGGGACTCGAGAAGGAGGCGGCCTTCTACGGGGCGATGGACGGCGCCAGCAAGTTCGTGAAGGGCGACGCGATCGCCGGGATCATCATCCTCGTAATCAACATCATCGGCGGGCTGATCGTCGGCGTCGCGCAGATGGGGATGAACTGGCAGGAGGCGCTGGCCCGCTTCACCCTGCTCACGATCGGCGACGGCATCGCCACCCAGCTGCCGGCGCTGATCATCTCGATCGCGACCGGGATCATCGTCACCCGCTCGTCGGCCGACAAGCAACTGAGCTCGGAGATCTTTACTCAGCTCGCTTCGGTCCCGCGCATTCCGATCATAGTGGTCGGCATCTTGCTGACGCTGATGCTGCTCCCCGGCATGCCGAAATGGCCGATCGCAATCGTCGCGCTGGTCGGATTCTATACCTGGATGCGTATCCGGCGGACGGCACGCTCGGAAGCCGCGGCGGAAGCCAGGTCCCATGACGCCGACGGGTCCGCGATTTCAGCAGCGCCTGGCGCACCGATCGAGATAAGGCTCGGCACCGACCTCGCGACAGCGCTCGCCCCACGGCAGGAGTTGCTCCTCGATCGCATCGGCGCGACGCGGCGCCACCTCGAGCGACAATTTGGGTTCGCCTTTCCCAAAGCTCGGATCAGGCAGGACGAGCGGCTGGGTAGCATCGACTACGAGATCGCGCTCGGGGACATTTCCCACGGCGGAGGGCAACTGCACCTGGAACGCTTGCTGGCCTTGAAGCAGAATGCCGAGGTGCCTCAGATCGAGGGCATTCCCGGCAAGGATCCCGCGTTCGGGATTGCCGGCGTATGGATCGACCCGCAGCAGGCCAAGACTGCAGGTGCAGACGGTTACAGCATCATCGATCCGGAATCGGTGCTGATGACGCACTTCTCCGAGATCGTGAAGGCGGAGATGCCGAGCTTGCTGACACGTGGTGCAACGGTCGAATTGCTGGACCAGGTTCGCGTCCGTCAGCCTGGCCTGATCGAAGAGCTCGTTCCCAACGTCATGACCGTTTCGGACGTTCAGCGTGTCCTGCAAGGCCTGCTTCAGGAACGCGTATCGATCGCCAACGTCGATCTGGTGCTCGAAACGCTGGTCGACATCGGCCGCCACGAACGCGACCCTGCGGAGTTGACTGAGCGCGTCCGGCAGAAGCTCAGCGTTGCCATCTGCAGCGCGCTGCGCGGCCATCACGACGAATTGGCCGTGCTGAGCCTCGATCCCCGCCTGGAAAACCGCATTCTCGCCGAATTGGGATCCTCCGCGAGTCAAAGCCTGCTGGGTGTCGATCCGAAGCTCGCCGAGCAATTGCTCAAGGCGCTTGCTCCGCAAGTCGATCGCATGATCCGCCAGGGCCGCAGCCCTGTAGTCCTCTGCGCAGGCCCGCTGCGGCGAATTCTCGTCAGGCTGGCGCAACGGACGATGCCCCAGCTAAGCGTCATTTCCGTTGACGAAGTCCCGTTGCGCATCAACCTCACGTCGTTTGGTGTCGTCAAGTTGGAACCGGCCACGGTCGAATAGAGGGCAAGGGGAAGGGAATGGCGCAAGACGATGCCCGAGAGCGGTTCGATAGGTTGAGCGGCTTTCTGCTGGAAGATCCCGCCAATATTCATCTTACTTTGGAGTGCGCCGAAGCGGCCCTCACGGCCGATCTTCCGGAGCGGGCGCTCGAATTGCTGGGAACGATCGATGAAGCGGGCGAACTGGGCGAGGCCGTTACCAACCTCGCCGGTATTGCGGCCATGCGCTGCGGCGATCAGGCATCCGCCCAGGCTCGGTTTGAAAGTCTCCTGGAGGGGCGGCCGGACGATCCATCGCTGCGCTTCAACCTCGCCTGGAGCCGCGCGCTTGCGGGCGATTTCGAGGGCGCGCGCAGCATGCTCGACGAGGCGGCAATCGAGAGCTTGCCGCAGGCCGCGATGCTCGACCTGCAGCTGGATCATCATCTCGGAGAGTTCGAGCCGGCGCGGGAAAAGCTGCGTGGCTATCTTGATCGGTATCCAGACTACGGCCCACTCCAGGCCGCCGCTTCGGTGCTGGCGCTCGATTTGAACGATCTCGAGCTGGCGCAGGCCTGTGCGAATCGCGCTGCAGACCATCCCGATGCAATGGCGACGTTGGGAAGCCTCGATCTCGCGGAGAACCGCCTCGGGGCGGCGCGCGCTCGTTTCGAACGCTCGATCGCCGTTCGAGCGCAGAATGCACGCGCGCATATCGGGCTTGGCCTGACCGAATTGGCCAGCGGCAATGCTGCGGCAGCTATCGAACACCTCGACCGAGGTGCGTCCCAATTCGGCGATCATCTCGGCAGCTGGATTGCCGCCGGATGGGCGCATTACCTGGCCAAGGATTCCGCCGCGGCACGGGCGCGCTTCGAGACGGCGCTCGCACTCGACGACACCTTTGGCGAGGCACAAGGCTCGCTTGCCGCGCTTGCCGCGCTCGAGGGAGACCTGGAATCGGCACAGCGCCGCATGGAGGTAGCGCGCCGTCTCGACAGGGATTCGTTCTCCACGACGCTGGCGGCGATAGTGCTGGCCTCGGCTGCCGGCGATCCCGGGAAGGCCGGGCAAATGTTCGAATTGGCGGCCAACCGACCGTTGACCCACGACGGCAAATCGCTTGTGCAAGCATTGGTCGAAATCGCGCGCTAGCTTCTGTACGCCGGGGCGATTTGGTGAATCGTCTTCTCGAACCTGCCCGTCGTTCCGCCACCTCGAATTCCCCGTTCAAGGCAGCTCCTGCGACGGAGACAACGTCGCGGTTCACGCTTCCGCCGAAGACCGACGCGGGTCTGGTCACCCGTCCGCGCAATCTCTACGATCGCGTGCGGATTGGGGGCGCCGTGGACAGCCATCGAGTTGCACAGCAACGGGTTCGCACGTTGCCGCGCCCGCGCCTGCTCGATCTCTATCTGGCGCGGGGGGTCGCGCGATCCTTCCTGCCGGCCTTCGCCGCAACGGTCGCGGTGCTGCTGCTGGAGCGGGCCCTTCGGTTGATCCACGAACTGGCCGCCAGCGGCGCCGACGTCGGCTACTTCGCTCCGCTCCTCGGCCGGCTGGTGCCCTACTATCTCGAGCTGGCCGTGCCCCTGGCGTTCACCGCCGCCCTCGTGCTGCTGGTGGCCCGGCTCGACGAAAGCCTCGAGCTCGAGGCCATGCTTTCCAGCGGCGTGTCGCTCGCCCGCATTGCGATGCCGCTGATCGCGGTCGGGGCGGTGCTGGCGGGAGCGGCCCTGCTGATCGGCGGATGGCTGGAGCCCCATGGCCGCCACGGCTTCCGCACGCTCAAAGCGGAAGCCGTGAACGCCGGACGGCTTGGCGATCTGCCGCCGCTCGGCCTGTACCAACCGGACGACGACCTCGCCGTGACTTACGACCGCCGCGCGCCCGACGGGGCGAGGCACGGCGTGTTCCTGTGGCAACGCCTCCCGGGAGGGGAAGAGCTGGTGATCACAGGAAGGGCGACGGCGGTCGGGTTCGACGCCGGGGCCCGGGTGTTCGGCATCGATTTCGCGGCCGGGCGCTATTTCTCCCTCGGCACGCCGCAACCCTACAGCATCGATTTTCGCAGCCTGGTCTTTCGCCAGTCGTTGCAGCTCCGCGAATCGTCGTGGCGACGGGGCAGCGATCCCAAGGAGCTGACGCTGTCGGAACTTGCAGCCGAAGCGCGCGATGGCGTGCGCGGCCACCCCCGAGAGCAGATCGAGATCGAAATCTACGGTCGGATCGCGCGGGCGCTGATCGTGCCGCTGCTGCCGCTGCTGGTACTGCCGCTCGCCTTCGCCACCAAGAAGGGCGGCCGTGCGCTGGGAGTGTTTCTCTGCACGGCCTTCGTGGCGCTGTCGCGGCATCTCGTCGGGCTGGCCAAGAATTTCGCCGAGATGGGCGCGGGCCCGCCGGCGATCCTGTTTGCCGCGACGGTCGGCGCGGTCGCCTTGCTGGCGACGCTACTGTTCTTATCCTCGCGTAACCTGCCCAGCCACAGCCCGATTCACGCCCTGCTCGACCCGGTGTCGAAAGGCATGGCACGGCTCGGGCCCGGCGGCCGAACCGCCCCGGTTCTGCGCGGCCATGCGCTGATGTCGTACGTCGCGTGGGAAGTCGGCAAATGGACGCTGCTGGCGCTCGGCACCGTCATGCTGCTGCTGCAGATGATCGACGTCGTCGAACAGGGCGACGTGTTCGTGAAGCGCGCCATGGGACTGGCCGATGTCGCCTACTACGCCGTCGTGCGGCTGCCGGCGATCGCGCAGCAAGCGACGCCGGTCGCCGCGCTGGGCGGCGCGATGACAGCCTTCGCGCTGTTGGCGAGCCGTCACGAGATCACGGCCATCCGCGCGTCCGGGCTGTCGCATTGGCGCGTGCTCGCCATGGCGGCGCCCGTCTCGCTCGCCCTGCTCGCCCTGACCTATGCGCTTGCCGAGTGGGCCACGCCCGCCAGCCAGGTCCGGCTGGCGGCGTGGTGGCAGACCACCGAGGAGGCACCCGACAAGCCGGCCGAACGAGCGCGCTGGTTCCGGCTGGACCGCGAGATCGTGCGCGTCGGCGCGGCTTCGCCCGACGGGACGCGGCTGACGGACGTCCAGGTCTTCTCGCGCGACCGCCAGGGCCGCATCCAGCGGCGCGTCGCCGCGGAGCACGCCTCCCATGACGGCACAGGCTGGGCGCTCTCCGGCGTCGAGGCCAGCGGGTTCTCGGGCGGCAGTGTCGAGCGAACCCGGCGGGAACTCCGCCGGTGGACCGCATCGCTGGAACCCGAGGACGTCGTTGCCTTCTTTTCCGCGGCCCCGGCGATATCGGCGGCAGACGCGCGCCGCTCGCTCGCGCAGGCGGCGCCGGTCGACCAGGCGGAAACGGTCTACGCAACCCGCGTCCAGCGCTCCGCGGCCGAGCCGCTCGCGCCGCTGGTCATGCTGCTGCTGGCGTTGCCGCTGGCCTACGTCCCGCCGCGGGCCGGGCGGTCCTGGCCGGCCCTGCTCTATGCGGGAGTGGGCGGGCTGGTCTACCTCGTCGCCGATGGCGTGCTGACCGTGGCGGGACAGGTCGGCTACGTCTCTCCGGTGCTCGGGGCCTGGGCGGCCCCCGCGCTGGCCGGGCTCATCGCGCTCAACGTGCTCTTGTTCACCGAGCGCTGAGCGAGCCGCTCGCGCAGGAAGCGGTCGATCTTCTCCGCGCGCCGGTCCCAAGTGTGGCTTTCCGACAGGCGCAGCGCATTGGCCGCCAGCCGGGCAGCCACTGCACCATCGCCGAACAGCAGGTCGAGGCCCTCTGCCGCCGCTTCGAGGCCGTCGGGCGGCACCAGCCAGGCGTTGGTGCCGTGCTCGAGCAATTCGGCCGTGTCGGGAGCCGCTGGCGCAAGGATCGGCCGGCCCGCGGCAAGGTAAGCGAACAGCTTGATGGGCAGCACGCAGTTGCCGAACCGTTCGAGCGGATCGCTCGACGGCGGTATCAGCAGGACGTCGGCCGCGGCCAGCCAGGCGGGCAGCGCGGCCGGCTCCGCCCATGGCGCGATCCGGACGTTGGTGTGTCGCGCGGCCGCCTGCTCGATTTTACCGTGGCCCTCGGAGCCGACCAGCACGAACAACACCTCGGGCCGCAGGGCAGCGAGGGCGATTGCAGTGTCGAGGCCCTTCGCGGCGTTGATGCGCCCCGCGTAGACCGCAATCGGTCGGCCGACGGGAAGGCCGAGCTGCGCCCGCGCTTGCGCCTTGTCCGGTGCTCTCGCAGGCCAATCGAAGCCGTTGTGGGCGATCAGGATGCGATTCTCCTGCACCCCGGCGCGCATGTAGGAGCGCGACGCGTATTCGGAATGCAGCACCAGCCCCAGGCAGTCCCGGTCACGCGCCGTCAAGCGCACCAGCGGCCGGATTGCCGGATAGACGTCGGGCCACGGGCGGTAGTGGTCCGTGGCGAAGGGAACGGGCGACAATCCGCCCATCGCGAACATCGTCGGAATGCGCGAATAGAGCAGGTCCGCGCCGCGCACCCACGGATCGGCGAACACCTGTCGCAGCCAGAGCAGAGTGCGGTCGACGCGATCACCGGCCCAGCGGCTCGGGCGCTGCACCACCTCGAAGTCGCCGGCGACATCGAACCAGGCGCGCAAGTCCGCCGCCGTCAGCTCCGGATCGCCGTGGCCGCGCGGCAGCAGCACGGTCACCTCGTGCCCGCGGCGAGACAGCGCCGCAACGGTCGCCACGCTCTGCGCCTGGCACGCCTTGCGCCCGGGCCGTGCCCACAACATCGGGTAGACGATCCGCATCGAGCAAGGCATCGGCCATCGCCCCGGCGGGGTCAACTCGTGCGCGCGAGGACCTCGTCGTAGATCTGCTCGAGACGTGCGGTCTGCCGGCGCAAGTCGAACCTTTCTTCCACGAGGCGACGCCCCGCGGTGCCCATCCGCGCGCGCAGGTCGGCCGCGCCGAGCAGCAGCCCCATGCGTTCCGCCAGCGCCGCGGAATCGTTCTCGGCGACGAGAAAGCCGGTTTCCCCGTCGGCGACCGCTTCCGGGATACCCGAATGCCAGGTTCCCACGACCGGCAGGCCCGCGGCGGCCGCCTCCACGATGACGGTCGGCAATCCCTCGGTATCGCCATTGCGCGCCGTCACGCTCGGTGCCGCAAGCATGCAGGCGCGCTGCATCCACTCTGCAACTGCGCCGGCGTGAAGGGATCCGAGGAAACGCACGCGTTCGCCCAAACCGGCCGAGCGCTTTTCCAACCGGCTTCGTTCGGGTCCATCGCCGATCACCACCAGGCTCGCATCGGGCAGGCGCGCCAAGGCATCGATGAGGACACTCGTGCCCTTCTTCTCCACCAGCCGCCCGACGTGCAGGATCAGCCCCGGCTCCCGCTCGCCGCCCGGACCAAACCGGTCGAGCTCGACACCGAGATAATGCGTCCGCGATCGCGCGGCGGGAAAGCCCTGCGCCGCAGCCGCCTCTCGCAGCGCGTCCGAGACCGCGAGGAACAGGTCGCCGTGTCGCATCAGCGCGGTCCGCCGCAGCGCGTAATGCATCCATGACAGCCGTCCGGACGCGAGCATGCGCCCCCGCGACATGGCCACATCGTAGCCATGCAAGGTCGCCACCAACGGAACACCGAGCGCGCGGGCGAGCGGCAGCGCGGCCAGCGCGTCGGTGGCGAAGTGGGCATGGACCAGGCGTGGCCGATGGGGCCTCAGGCGATCGGCGAGCGCTCCGATGTGCCCGAGCCGGGCGGCGATCCGCCCCACCGGTCCATCCGGCACGAACACCGCTTCGCGCAATTCGCCCGGCACATTGCCTTTGTCGTCGAGCCCCACGAGCATCGGCCGGTAGCGCAACAGCGACTGCGCATGGGCGCGCACGAAAGTCTCGGACGCATTGAACAGCGGCGAGCGGAAGATCGCAACAGCCGGCCGCCGGTCGTCGTCCTGCGGATCGTTCGGCAGCCGGTCCATACGGCATTTGTCCAACGCCAGCCGCGCCGATACAAGCGGGATGATGGCCGGGAGCGCTCCATGACCCCTATCGCCGCCCGCTCCGGATGAGCGAAGAGGGTCGCGCCCACCGGCTGATCCTGCGCGGCGGGCTGTCGGCCGGCGGCGGCCTCGGCGTACGTCTCGGCGCGCGGATCGTGTTTCTCGTCATCGCCGCGCAGCTGTTCGGAGCCGCGCTGTTCGGCGCGTTCAGCCTGGCGGTCGCGATCGTCGAGCTCGCGGCGGCGGTCGCCGCGCTCGGCATGAAGCGCTACCTGTTCCGCCTGCTCGGAGAGCCGGGCGAGCGCACGGCGGCCCATGTCTTGGTCGACACCGTGCTACTGGTCGCGGCAGCGGGCCTCCTGCTCGGCGGAGCCATTGCCGTGGCGGCGCTGGTAGCCCCGCGCGAGCTGCTCGCCGCGCAGACCGCGCTTGCGCTCCTGTTCGCGGCCCCGATGGTCGCCGGTCAGGCGCTGCTCGACCTGTTGCTGGCGGCGACGCGGTGGAAGCACCGCATGCGCTACGACGTCGTCGCACGCAGCCTGATCGAGCCTTACGTCGGCGTAGCGGTCACGGTCCTCGCCTACGCTGCGGGGTTCGAGATGGTAGGCTTGCTCATCGGCTACGCGGCGGGGACGCTGGCCGCGCTCGGTTATGCGGCATGGGGCACGCTCAAATCGTTCGGCACCCTCGACCTGCGCGGTTACCAGGCTCGGCCCGCCGTGCTTCTCGCCACGGTGCGGGCGATGGCTACGCCGACCGCCACCGACACCGTGGCCGCCTTCTTCGGCCGCGCCGACCTTTACCTGGTCGGCCTGCTGCTCGGCGAGGCGCCGGCCGGCATCTACGCCATGGCGCGCCAGCTGAAGACCCCGATCCGCCAGGTCCGCCAGGCCTGCGACAGCCTGCTGATCCCGATCGTGGCCCGGACCCTCTCGGCCGACGGTCCGGCCTCCACCGCCGCGGCGATCGCATCGGCCACGCGGATGATCCTCGCCGTGCAGCTGGCGCTCGTGCTCACCCTTGTCGCGCTCGGCAAGCCGATGCTCGACTGGTTCGATCCCGAGTTTGCCCCGGCCTACGCTGCCTTGTTGCTGCTCGCTGCGGCCGAGACCATCCAGGGCGCGTTCAGCGTCAGCGACCTGCTGTTGCTCTACCTCCGGGCCCGGCTCGCGCTTTGGGTCACTCTGGGCATGATCGCTATCCACTTGGCCACGGCGGTGCCACTGATCGAGGCCTTCGGCATCGACGGTGCGGCGCTGTCGGTGCTGATCGCGGTCGGAGCGGGTGCGGTGCTGCGGCGGATGCTGCTGAAAGGCCGCTTCGGGCTGACCACGCCTTTTTGGCACAGCGCGGGGCCGCTGCTGGCGGCGACGGTGGCGGCCATTGCCGCGGTTGCCGCCCATCGCACCATCCCGATCCACGCGACGCCGCCCGTCCATCTCGGCGCGCTCGCCGGCGTCCTGGCGCTTTACTGGGCCGGCCTGATGCTCTGGCAGCGTGCCACGGGGGAGACGCTCCGGCTGACGGGATTTCGCGCGGCCTGAGGCCCTCAATGTTAGGTAGTGCGCCCACCTGAAATGGGATATCCATGCCCGATCCTGGGGGGCGAATGCAGCAATTCGACTTCATCATGATCAAGCCGTCGCATTACGACGACGACGGTTATCCGATCGTCTGGTGGCGCACGATCCTGCCGTCCAATTCCTTGGCCGCGTTGAACGGCCTCGCCCGCGACGCAGACGAGCGGCGGGTACTCGGCCCGGATGTCCGTATCAACTTGATCCCGATCGACGAGTGCAATCAACACGTAGTGCCCGCAAAGATCATCCGCGATCTGAAGCGGCGCAATGCCAAAGCGCTGATCGGGATGGTCGGAGTTCAGTCGAACCAGTTCCACCACACGCTCGACCTGGCGCGCGAATTCCGCGCAGCCGGCCTGCCGGTGGTGATCGGCGGGTTCCATGTCTCGGGCTGCCTGTCGATGCTCAAGGAGATCACGCTCGAAATCCAGCAGGCGCTCGACATGGGCTGCTCGCTGTTCGCCGGCGAGGCCGAGGACGGGCGGCTCGACCAAGTCTTCCGCGACGCCTGGAACGGAGAGCTCAAGCCGCTCTACGATCACCTCGCCGACCTGCCGAGCATCGCCGGAACGCCCGCGCCGTGGATGCCGAAGGAATGCCTCGATCGCAATTCGGGCCAGTGGTCGAGCATCGACCTCGGGCGTGGCTGCCCGTTCCAGTGCAGCTTCTGCACGATCATCAACGTGCAGGGCCGCAAGAGCCGCTTCCGCACCGCAGACGATCTCGAAGGCATCATCCGCGAGAACGTGGCGCAGGGCATCAAGGCGTTCTTCATCACCGACGACAACCTCGCCCGCAACAAGGACTGGGAGAGCTTCTTCGACCGGCTTATCAAGCTGCGCGATGAAGAGGAGCTCAAGGTCAACCTGACCATCCAGGTCGACACGCTTTGCCACCGCATCCCGAACTTCATCGAGAAGGCCAAGCGCGCGGGCGTGATGCGCGCCTTCGTCGGGCTAGAGAACATCAACCCCGACAACCTGATCGCCGCCAACAAGCGGCAGAACAAGATCACCGAGTACCGCCACCTGTTCCAGCAGTTCCACGAACGCGGCATCTTCACGCTGGCCGGCTACATCCTCGGCTTCCCGGGCGACACCAAGGCGTCGATCCTGCGCGACATCGAGATCATCAAGCGCGAGCTACCGCTCGATATCCTCGAGTTCTTCTTCCTGACCCCTCTGCCGGGCTCGGAGGATCACCTCAAGCTGCACAAGGCCGGGGTATGGATGGATCCCGACCTCAACAAGTACGACCTCCACCACCGCGTCTCTCATCACGACACGATGTCCGACGAGGAGTGGGAGGACGCCTACAAGGCGGCCTGGGACGCGTACTTCACCTGGGAGCACATCGAGACAGTGACGCGGCGCCATGCGCGGCTGGCGGAGGGGCGGCCCGGGAAGGCCATGCAGTACATGCTCGAATTCAGCCTGCTCTACGCCAACGAGGGGGTGCACACTCTCGAAGGAGGCGTGGTGCGCCGCAAGCGCCGCCTGTCGCGCCGCCCGACCATGCCGGTCGAGCCGGCGGTGGTGTTCTACCCGAAGTTTGCGTGGGAGAGCCTGCGCAAGGGATGGAACTACTGGCGCGGCTTCAGCAGGGGCAAGAAGCTGCTGAAGCGGATCGAGCGCGACCCCGCACGCCACGACTATGTCGATTCGGCGACCTGCCCGCTCGGCCATAACGAGCTCGCCGCGCTCGACCTGTTCCACGAGACGCGCGGCGGCGAGGCGTTCGTCGCGCGCAAGGCCAAGCACGACGCGATCATCGAAGCGGCCCAGATCCAGACGGCCGCTTGACGCCCTTCCCCCATCTAGGGGGAAGGTGGGGTGCTAGTCCGCTGGCCACACGCGGCCATGCCGGATCAGGTAATCGTTGAACTGGCGGCTGCGCTCGGCGTCGGCGAGCATGCTTTGGGTCAGCTCGGGATGCGCCGCAGCCACGTCGTGCTGCTGCAGCCAGTCCGTCCGACTGTCGTAGAGCCGCGCACGACCGTCCTGCCCGTCGAACAGCGCCGTCCAGCCGTCGGCTTCCGCCGTGGCCGAATCGCGGAAGGCGAACCGGATGCGCCGGCCGGGCTCGACTGCCAGCAGGCTGTGGCCGTGCCAGGGGTTTGCTTCGCGCAAGCCGAGGATGTCGGCGATCGTCGGGGCGACATCGAGCAAGGTGACCACGTTGTCGTGCCGCCCGGCCGGCAGCCGCGGGTGCGCGCCGACGATCAGGAACGGCGTCCACGTCGATTCGCGGTACAGGCTGTAGGCCCCGACCATTCCGCCGTGCTCGCCGAGGTTATACCCGTGGTCGGAGTTGATCACGATCAGCGTGCGCTCGAACCACGGCTCCCTTCTCAAGTCCTCGAGCAGCTCCTCGACCACGTCGTCGGTGTAGCGCACGGTGTTGCGGATGCGCTGGTGGACGTCGTCGTAACCGGCGATGTCGAGTTCGGGCTCGGGGGAGCGGAACGGGTGGTGATTGCTGGCAGAGATCAGTGTCGCGATGAACGGGCCTTGCCGGCCGATGGTGCGAATCCGCGCGGCGGCATGGCGGAAGATCTCGCGGTCGCGCTGGCCCTCCTGCGGGTAGCGCCACAGCCGGTCGTAGATCTGCTGCACCCAGACCGTGCTGTTATCCATGTCGATGTCCCCCGCGGCGAACATCTCGGCGCGGTAGCCGCGGAGACGCAGCGCGTCGGACAGGCAGTAGAACGTGGCGCGGGTCTGCGCGGTGATGAAGCGGCGTGAGGAAGGAGTGATCGAGCATTGCAGCGCGAAGCGGCCGTTGATGCTTGGCGGTCCGAAGGTCAGCGCGCGGGTCCAGACCGCCGCGTCGGGTCGGGCCGAGAGCTTGTCGAGGTAGGGGGTCGGCGAGGCAGGAAGCCCGGGGCGCAAATGCCCGGTTTCGTGCCCGCGCACCGATTCGAGCTGGATGATGAGCACGTTCCAGCGTTCGTCCCGCGCGGGCTCCGCCGCTTTGGCCGGCACGCGCACGAACGGATAACGGGTGTCGGGAAAGGCCCACCCCTGGTCCGTGCTGCCGGCGAGCCATTCGGCCTGCCATTCGCGGCTCAGCCTCGCCACATCGCCTGGAGCGCGGTCGTCCCGGTAGTTCCAGGCGAAGTCGCGCGCGATCGCGAAAGTGGCTGGCTCGAGCCGGGAAAGGCGGAACTTGGCCTTGGCGAGCGCATAGCCGATCGACCCCGTCGCCATCGGAAGGACGACGATGGCGAGTGCGAGCCCGAGATTGAGCGCGGCAGGCGGCGCGGACCGAAGCCTGCGGCGCACCGTGCGGATCGCCCACCACAGGTACAGCGCCGGTGCGCCGAAACAGATCGCCGCCGAGAGGAACGGCCCGCCGCGGTCGCCGCGCAGCACGTTGAGGAACAGGCTGTCCGCGAGCGTCGTGGGATCGGCGTAGACCGAGAGGAAATTCGGACCGAGCCTCAGGCCGAGGAAGCGGTAGAGCTCGTGGTCGAACGCCGTGACCAGCAGGTTGACGGCCATCAGCCCCGCGAGGCCCCAGTGCGCAAGCCGGCAGCGCGGCGAGGAAAGCTCGCGGCGGTACAGCACCAGCCACAGCACAAGAAACGGCAGCGCGACCAGCCAGGTCGAAAGCAGCTCGTAGACCAGCGGCCGGATGATGAAGGCCTTCCACTGGAGCAGGAACGGGCCGCCGTAAGGCGAGGGACGCAGGTACAGGATGAACTGGAGCAGGGCGCAGCCGAGCCACCCGGCTGCCGTCAGGCGCCAGGCGATGGCGTAGTGATCGGCGCCGCGCGTTGCCCCCAAGGCAGGACCTCCCGAGCGATTGCATAGCATCGGAATGCACGCGCGCCATGGGCATTGCCGGTGGCGCCGGAGCGGGCGTTCGAGTAGGTTCGCGTGCAGCAGCCGAGGGGGCAATGCCGCACGGGGACACGACGCCCGCCGAGGGCAGCCGGCACTTCGCCACAGCGTTCCGCCTCGCGGTCGGCGGGCTGTTCGGTTGCGGGGTGTCGCAGCTCTTCCTGTACCTGCGCCCCGGGGCTTACGGCGGCCCGTTCCTGGTGGAATGGCAGCGATATTTCTGGCTCGCGCTCTACTACGAGATGCTCGGCGTGTGGCTGCTTTCGCTGCCGTTCTTCGCCTTCTGGCTGATGCGTTACCGGCGCCCGGTCGGCGGACGGCTTGCGGGGTGGCTGCTCCGCGCCCAGGCGGCGGTCCTCTCGCTGAACCTGTTCCTGAGCCAACTCGATCACGAGGTTCTGCGCTTCCTCGGCATTCGCCTCGGCTTCTCGTTCGCCGCGACGTACGTGCGGGCCGGGACGGTGACCGACAGTCTGTTCTACGACGCCCTGCGCGAAGACGCGGGCGGGCCGTTCGTGTCGCTGGCGCTGCTGATCGCGGTGCCGGCGCTCTACGCCTGGTGGGGAGCGCGGCAGGTCGTGCCAGGGCGCCAGATGCCGTCGCGCGGCTCGCCAGGGTTCACCGCCGCGCTGGTGCTCGCGCTCGTTCCGCTGCTCGCGCCGGCCAACGGCTGGCGCATGGCGACGAGCGAGTTCCGCCTGCGCAAGGTCGAACCCGTCGTCGTGGCGCTTGCGATCGACGCGGTGCACGGGTTCGAGGACCTGGCCGAGCCCGCGGACTTCGTCCGCCTTTCGGCCGCCTACCAGGAGCGCTGGCTGCGCGAGAGCGCCGACAAGGCCTGGCGTTTCCCCGACGCGCGTCGACCCTATCTGCGCGAGCCGACGAGCCCGCCGCCCGCGGCCGAGGGTGAGCCGTGGAACGTCATCCTGATCCAGCTCGAGACGCTGCGCGGGAGGGATGTCGGTCATCTCGACCCTGAACGCCGCCCGTCGCCCACTCCCTACCTCGATTCGCTTGCTCGCAGCGGGCGCGCCGCCGCGTTCAGCCGCGCTTCGAGCTTCGCCCAGCCCAGCATCAACGCGCTGTTCGCGGTGCATTGCTCGATCACGCCGCACTCGCGCCGTTACATCACGGCCTTCACCCAGACGGAGCTGTACTGCCTCCCCAATGCGCTGCGCCGGCGCGGCTATCGCGCCGAGATGTTCAACGCCGGCGATACCGACTGGGACGGGGCGACGTGGTGGCTCGGCCGGTGGTACGACGACTTGCGCCGCTATCCGGGAGCCCGGGAACACGACCGGCCGGTGTTCCGTGCCGCCGCCGCGCGCATCCGTGAGCTGGGCGCGTCGGGCCGGCCGTTTCTCGCCAGCGTGGTGTCGGTCACCAACCACACCCCGTTCACCAGCAAGGAGCCGGCGCTCGACATCGCGGGAGACCGGACGCCGGGCGAGCGGATCCTCAACACCACGCACTATACCGACGATGTCCTGCGCGAATTCGTTGGCTCGCTCGAGGACGAGCCGTGGTTCGCCCGCACCATCGTGGTCATCTATGGCGACCACGGCTTCAATCTCGGCGAACACGGCGGGACGCCGGGCGAGGTGAACCTTTACCGCGAGGGCGTCTGGGTACCGCTGGTCATCGCCGGCGCTCATCCGCGCCTGCCGCGGGCCGTCATCGCCGAACCCGCGAGCCTGCTCGACATCGCGCCGACGCTCGCCGATATGCTCGGCCTGCGCGAGACCAACCCGTGGCTGGGGCACAGCCTGCTGAGTGCGGAACGGGGCCGCTCGTTCAATTTCGTCGCGCGCGACATCGTGCTGGCCGAGGATGGCGGTCGGACGCTCGTCACCGATCCGCGCACCGGCACCGAGAGGCTTTACGACCGCGAGCGCGACTGGCTGCAACGGCGGCCGCTAGCCGTCGCACGGCCGCAGCACGAGGCGCTCGCCCGACAGGCGACCGACGCGGCCAGGCTCAACGACTACCTGCTGCGCCGCAATGCGGTCTGGAGCCCGCGCGAACCTTGATGGTGCCGCTCGCGTGCAGGTGCTACACTTTGGCTTGCGCCAGGCGTGGACGGGGGGCGAAGTGCGGGTCACGATCATCGATCTTGCCGAACGCGGCCCGACGCGGGACTTGTTCAAACGCAGGATGAGCCCGAGCTTCGCCAGCATCATGCCGCAAGCCGCGGCGGTGTGGTGCGAGGAGCTCGGACACGAAGTCCGCTACTTGTGCTACACCGGCTTCGAGGATGTCGTGGCGTTGGCGGACGAGACCGATGTCCTCATCGTCGGCGCCTTCACGCTATCTGCCCACGCCGCTTATGCAATCAGCACCATCTACCGTGCGAGAGGCGCCATTACCGCCCTCGGCGGCCCGCACGCGCGTTGCTATCCCGAGGACGCGGTCCGCTACTTCGACTACGTCCTCGGCTTCACCGGCAAGCCCGAGCTGGACGAACTGCTGCGCGAAGCCGCGCCCTACCGGCCGATAGGGCGACGCATTTCGGCCGTGCGCCAGCCGCGTGAGATTCCGAGCCTGCGGCAGCGCTGGAAGTTCGTCGAGGCAACGCTGGCCAAGGCAGGCCCGCTCAAGATCGTGCCGATGATCGGCAGCTTCGGGTGCCCCTATTCGTGCAGCTTCTGCATCGATGCCGCCGTTCCCTATCAGCCCCTGGAGTTCGAGGGGCTGCGCAACGACCTGCGCTTCCTGCTCACCAAGGTGAACAAGCCACTGGTCGGCTGGCACGACCCCAACTTCGGGGTCCGTTTCAAGGATTACCTCGGTGTGATCGAGGAGGCCGCGCCCGCCGGTTCGGTGCGGCACGTCGCGGAAATGAGCCTGTCGCTCCTGACCGACGAAAACCTGATCCGGCTCAAGCGCAGCGGCTTCGTCGGCATGCTGCCCGGCGTCGAGAGCTGGTACGGCTTCGGCAACAAGTCGAAGGCGACGACCGTGTCGGGCCAAACCAAGGTTCGCCAGGTCGCCGAACACGTGAACCGGATCCTGCGCCATATCCCGTTCGTGCAGACCAACTTCATCCTCGGGCTGGACTGCGACGAGGGCGACGAGCCGTTCGAGCTTACCAAGCAGTTCGTCGACCTCACTCCGGGTGCCTATCCGGCGTTCTCGCTGTTCACCTGCTACGGCCGGGCGTCGTCGCTCAACCTCGAGTTGCAGCGTGCCGGCCGCATCAATGCGATGGCATTCCACTTCCTCGACAGCAATCACGGGATGAACATCCGGCCGCTCAATTACGCCTGGCCGGAATTCTACGACCGCGTTGCCGATGTCACCCGCCACGCGCTTGGCGTGCGAGGCACCTTGCGGCGTCTTGCTGCCAACGGGCCCGGCGTCGCCGGCCTGTTCAACCTGTTTCGCGGTGCGACCACCGGGCGGCCCAAGTACCAAGCAGCGATGGCCCGCATGCTGCGCGAGGATCGTTCCGTCCGCGATTATTTCGAGGGTCGGGGCACCGCCATGCCGGCGTTCTTCGAAGCGCGGATCCGCAAGGACCTCGGCGCGCTGTGGGACGCCCTGCCGCCGGGGGCGCTGAGCCACGATTCCTACGCCTACCTCAACGGCGAGGTGGAGGCGGCGGCTTGAACTTGGTATCCGGCCGGCAATGAACCATTTTCTCCGTCTTTCCGCCGTTTGCGCCCTGATGCTCGTCGCGCCCGGGGGCGCATCGGCGCAGGAATCGGACTGCACCGGCCGCGAGGGTCCAGTCCGGCTTTATGTGGACGTGGAAGGTGTCCGAAAGGCGGAGGGCCTGATCGCCGTCACACTCTATGCCGACGATTCCAAGCGGTTCCTGGCCAGGCGCGGTTCGCTCTACGTCGGCCGGACACCAGCTACGACGCCGAAGACGACGGTGTGCATCTATCTGCCGGGCACGGGTGTTTATGCGCTTGGCGTCTATCACGATGAGGATGGCGACCGCAGCTATGACCGCACTGCGCTCGGCCTGCCTTCGGAAGGGTTCGGCTTCTCGAACAACCCGGCGGTGATCCTGGGCATTCCGTCGTTTCGCTCGGTGCGCCTGTCGGTGCCGCGCGACGGCATGAGGACCAGCGTCAGGCTGCGCTATCCCTGACGAAGGCTTCGGCGAGCTCCAGCATCGCCGGGCTGTCGACGTCGATCCACCGCGCTGCGCCGATCTCCGCGGTCGACGCCAGCCCGGCATCGGCGAGCCGCTGCATCCCCTCCGAGAGGCTGCCGCCGCCGCCCGCCGCGATGTCGGCCCGGATCGCCTCGGCCAGCGCCGGCGTCGCGCGGAAGAGGCCGGTATCGATCGCATTGTAGTTCGCCAGCGTCTTGCCGATCCGCACGATGCGGCCGTTCGCCGCGACTTCGACTTTCGTCGCGTCCTCGATGTCGAGGAGCGGGCCGGAGAGATTTCGGTCGACCGCCAGGGCCACGCCGCCGGTGCGCCGTCGGCAGAGCCGGCTCACAATCTCCGGATCGAAGAGATGGTCGGACATCGTCAGCAGATAATCGCCGTTGAGCACGCTGGCGCCCGCCAGCACCGAGTGTCCGTTCGGCAACGTCCAGTCCGCGGTCCTTTCCCAGCCGATCGGCAGCGCGAGCCGGGATTGCAGCCGCGCCAGAAAGGCCTCGACGCGCTTCGCTTCGTGGCCGGTGACGACGACGAACCGGGTGGCTCCGCCCGCGGCGGCGCGGCGGATGACGCGCTCGATCAGGGCGACGCCGCCGACCGGCGTGAGCGGCTTCGATTCCGATATTCCCCGCAAGCGGCTGCCGAGACCAGCCGCGAGGATCAGGCAGTTCATTCCGCCGCCAGCGACGCGCCTGCGATGAATTCCTCGGTCAGCTGCGCGGCGATGTCGTCGCTGAACTGCTGCGGGGGGTGCTTGCAGAAGAAAGCAGAGGGACCGATCAGCGCCCCGCCGACCCCGCGCTCGAGCGCGACCTTGCAGCAGCGGATCGCGTCGAGCACCACCGCGGCCGAATTCGGGCTGTCCTCGACCGAGAGGCGCAGCTCGAGGTTCATCGGTACGCCGCCGAACAGCCTGCCCTCAAGCCGCAGGAAGCACAGCTTGTTGTCGTTGAGCCACGGAATGTAGTCCGAGGGCCCGACATGGATGTCCTCGCTCGTCAGCCTCTCGGCCATAACGGACTGTACGGCCTCCGTCTTCGATTCCTTCTTCGACACCAGCCTGGTGCGGTCCAGCATGTTCAGGAAGTCGGTATTGCCGCCGGTGTTGAGCTGATAGGTGTGGCTGACCTCGACGCCGCGCTGGCCGAACAGGTTGGACAGCACCCTGTGCACGATGGTCGCGCCGAGCTGCGCCTTGATGTCGTCGCCGACTATCGGCAGCCGTCGTTCGCGGAAGCGCCGCTCCCACTCCGGGTCGCTGGCAATGAACACCGGGATGCAGTTGACCACCGCCACGCCCGCCTCGAGCGCGCATTCCATGTAGAACCGGGTCGCTTCCTCGGAGCCGACCGGGAGGTAGTTGACCAGCACTTCGGCGCGCGATTCCTTGAGCGCGGCGACAACGTCCGCGGCGCTCGGCTCGAGTGCGTCGCCGCGGTCGAAGCCGCGGGCGCCGCCGCCCAGCATATGGTCGGCCATTCCGTCGAGAACCCGGCCCATGCGCACCGGTACGCCGAGGGCGGGGACGTCTTGCTGGAACACCGCGGTGCAGTTGGGCGGCGCAAAGATCGCGTCGGCAAGATCGAGGCCGACCTTGCGCGCATCGGCATCGAAGGCGAGCACGAATTCCAGATCGGCCGGCCCGTAGCCGCCGATCTCGTCATGGATCAGTCCCGCTGCCCCATTTGCCGGATCCGAATAGTGGGCAACGCCCTGTACCAGCGAACTCGCGCAGTTGCCGACGCCGACGATCGCGACCGGGATCTTATTCATCGGCCCCCCTTAGGCGTCATCATCCCGTCAACAGACGCCACAAATCCGAGAGAAGTCAAGCGCCGCGCTTGACCGGCCCGGCTCGCTGGCGGAACAACCGGTCGATGGACGTCGGGCCAATCCCTTCCGTGGCAGCGGTCGAGTTTCCGAGCGCGGGCGCGGCCGCCCGGCGCGTGGCCGGTGTCGCGGCCGCGGCGCGGATCGTGCGCGAGCTGGCGGAAGCGGGGTTCGCCGCCGCGTGGGTGTCTCTTCCCGAGGGCGAAACAATCGACGCAGCCACGAAAGCGGACCTGGACCGGCTTGCTGGCGCGCTTGAGGTCCGCATCGGAAAGCCGCCCGCGGGCGAGCCGGCGGCGATCCTTCCTTTCGACCAGCTCGTTCCCGCCCGCGCCATCCCGGCTTTCCTTGCCGGGATCGGCGAAGCGCCCGACGCGATCGACCTAGCCAGCCGGCGCGCCGGTGCCCAAGTGCTGCGACGCACCGGCAAGGCCGGCGACGGTCCGGTTTCGCGCTGGCTCAACCGCCCGGTTTCGCGGCGCCTGTCCGAACTGCTGCTCGCCGTTCCGGGGATCAGGCCGATCCACGCCACCGCCGGCACGGTCGCAATCACACTGGCGATGTTCGCCGCTCTCATCGGCGGCGGGGCAGGCGGTCTCGTTGCGGGCGGCCTGCTGTTTCAGGCCGCCTCGATATTCGACGGGGTCGATGGCGAGATCGCCCGCGCGACATTCCGGAGCTCACACGCGGGTGCGACGCTCGACAGCCTCGTCGATGTGGCGACGAACGCGCTGATGATCGTGGGCGTAACCGTCAACCTGGCACTCGCCGGGCATGACCGGGCCGCGGTGCTCGGCGCCTGGGGACTGCTCCTCTTCGTGGCCGGGCAAGCCGCCATCGGTTGGCGCGCCGCCCGGCAGAACGCTCCGGTCGGCTTCGATACGCTCAAGCACCATTATCGCGCGCGCATGGCCGGCCCGCTCCGTGCCAGACTCATGGGGTTCGTGACCGTCGTGTCGAGCCGCGATTTCTTCGCGCTGCTGTTCGCGGCACTGATCCTCGCCGGCTGGCCGATCGCGGTGCTGTACATATTCGCCGCGGCGGCCACGATCTGGATCTGGTTCGTGCTCGCTTCGCTGCTGGTGCCGTCCGATGCGGCGCTGGCCGCGGACCTCGGCTGACGAGCATGGCCACGATGGTCCCCGCCGCGACGGCAGTCCGCCCGGCCGAGCTGCAGGATCCCCTCAACCGCTACCTTTATCATCCGCTGGCCAGGCGCCTGGCGCGCCTGGTGATGCCGATCGGCCTTTCGCCCAACGCGCTCTCGGTGGCGGGTACGCTGGTGGTCTGGGCGGCGGCGTGGTCCTACGCCAGCCTCGCCTGGCCTGCGGGAGCGTTGATCGGCTTCGGCCTGCACATGCTCTGGCACGTCTTCGACGGCGCCGACGGTGATCTCGCAAGGCTGACCGGCAAGGCCAGCGCCACCGGGGAGCTGGTCGATGGCGTGTGCGACTATTCGGCGCAGACGCTGCTCTATTTCGTGCTCGCGGCGATCCTCGACGATCAGATCGGCGGCTGGGCCTGGGGCCTCGCGCTCTTCGCGGGGATTTCGCACATCGTTCAGACCAACCATGCCGAAACGCAGCGGCGATCCTACTTGTGGTGGGCCTATGGCGTCCCCTGGCTGAAGAATGCCCGCGACGCCGGCGACGAGGTCTTTCGTGAGCGGAACTGGTTTAGCCACGCCTTCGCGTGGATGGCGCGCGACTATCTTAAGCTGGCCTATTGGATGGCGCCGAGCTCTGCCCGGCTCGATGCGCTGGTCGACGAAGCAGCCGGAGATTCACGCCGCCTTGCGCGCATTCGTCGAATCGTGCGCCGATCCTGGGGCACCGCGCTCGTTTATGAAAAGCTGGTCGGGCCCAATCCGCGCACCATCCTGTGCGGCGTCAGCATGCTGATTGGTTCGCCCCTGTGGTACTTTCTGGGCGAGGCACTCCTGCTGAACCTGATCCTGGGGGTGTCCGTGCTGCATCACAACGCCGTCGGCCGGAAGCTCGTGGAGCGGCTGAACGACGCGGGGTAGTCGCAGGGTGTCCACGATATCCGGGTGACCTTGCGCGAAGCAGCACCCTTCCCAAGATCGCCGCCGCTGCCTATTGGGCGCGGCCTGAAACGGTTCTGGGACGGGCTTGGCTGACGACAGCTCCAGCGCGGGTCTCGAGGAGGCCTTTTTCGCGAATCGCGAACGCCTGCTGCGATTTCTGGTCGCACGCGGGGCGGGGGAGGCTGCCGAGGACCTGTTGCAGGAGATCTGGCTGAAGATCGCCGCGCGTAACTCGGGGCCGGTCGCGGCGCCGCTGTCGTACCTGTTCCGCACCGCGGACACGCTGATGATCGACCGCTTCCGCTCGCTGCGCCAGGCCGAGCGGCGCGAGCGCGACTGGAGCGATCTCAACGGCGGCGCGTCGCCGGGCGTTTCCGACGCGCCTTCGGCCGAGCGCCACCTGATCGGCCGCGAACAGGCGAGGCTCGTGGCGCAGACGCTTGACGCGCTGGGCCCGCGTCCCGCGGCGATCTTCCGCCGCCACCGCGTAGAGGGAGTCCCGCAGCGGGCGCTGGCCGAGGAGCTCGGTGTCAGCCTCAGCACGGTCGAGAGCGACCTCAGGCGCGCCTACGCGGCGCTGTCGGCGCTGAAGGAGCGGTTCGATGAGGTTTGAGCGGATCGACTCCGTCTTCATCGCAGGAGGCCAGGATGGCGCTTGACGAAACGATCCGCGAGCAAGCCGCCCTGTGGGCAGTGCGCACCGGCGACCCTGCCTTCGACGACTGGGAGGACTTCACGGTGTGGCTCGAAGCAGATCCGGCCCATGCCCGCGCCTACGATCAGGTGACGGCGGCGGTGCTCGACGCCGCCGAGGCCCTGCCGCGACTGCCCGAAGCGGACAACGACGATGGCGTCCGGCCGCCGGCGCGCCGCCGCTGGCTTGGCGGAGCGGTCGCGGCGGCGGTGACGGCGGTGGTCGCGCTGGGCGTGTGGCAGGCGCGCGCGGGCCCCTATTCGGTCGAGACCGCGCCCGGCGAGACGCGCATGGTCGAGCTCGACAACGGCGACCGCATCGAGCTCGCCGGCGGTTCCCGCCTGGTGCTCGACCGGGGCGATCCGCGCAGCGTGTCGCTGGCGCACGGCCAGGCGCTGTTCACCGTCGATCACGATGCAGGGGCTCCGTTCACGGTCATGGTGGGTGAGGACACGCTGGTCGACATCGGCACGGTCTTCGACGTCAAGCACTCGCCGGAAGGGATGGCGCTGGCCGTGTCCGAAGGGGCGGTGATGTTCAACCCCGGCCGGCAGAACGTGCGGGTCTCGCCGGGCCAGCGGCTGACCAGCGCTGCCGGATCGGACCAGTACAGCCTGACCGAGCTGGCGGCGGGCGAGGTCGGCGAATGGCGCGAAGGGCGGCTGACCTTCCACGACGCCCCGCTGAGCGAGATCGCCGCCGACCTCTCGCGCGCCACCGGGGTCGGGTTCGCGGTGTCCCCGCGCTCCGCCGGCCGGCGCGCTTCGGGCAGCCTCATGGTCGAGCCGCTGCGCCGCGACCCGCGCGCGCTCGGCCCGCTGCTCGGCGTCACCGTCCGGCACAACGGCGCGGCATGGGAGATCGGAGCCCCCTAAGCATGCGCTCGGCCTGGTGCCTCCCCCTTGCGGTCCTCGTCGCCGCCGCTCCCGCCCAGGCGGAGAGCGTGCGGGTGAACGCGCCCGCGGGCCGCGCCGCCGACGTTGCCGTGGCGATCGCCCGGCAGACCGGCTCGAGCATCGTGATCGCCGACAGCGCGCTCGCGGATCGGCGCGTCCCGGCGGTGCGGGGGCGGCTGAGCGCCGAGCAGGCCGTGAAGCGGCTGGCCCGCGCGGCCGGGGCGCGGGCGGTACCCGCTGGCGCGAACGGCTGGCGGCTGGTGGCGCTGATCCCGTCGGCCGCGCCGCGCCGGGCGAGCGCCGCGGTCCACGCCGCTCCCGCCCCCGCGCCTCCGCCCCACGCCGAGGCCGAGCCGATCGAGATCGTCGTGACCGGCAGCAAGCGCGAGACGCCGCTTGCGGAATACCCGGGCCAGGTCGAGATCGTCGCGGGCGAGGACCTCGAGTTCGGCGGGGTCGGCGGGACCGAGAAGATCATGCAGCGGATCCCGACCGTCTCCTCGACCTACCTCGGCAGCGGCCGCAACAAGCTGTTCATCCGCGGCATTGCCGATTCGAGCTTCACCGGGCCGACCCAGTCGACGGTCGGGCAGTATCTCGGCGACCTGCGCCTCAGCTACAACGCGCCCGACCCGGACCTGCGCCTGTCCGACCTCGCCCGCGTGGAAGTGCTCGAAGGACCGCAGGGTACGCTCTACGGCGCCGGATCGCTCGGCGGCATCGTCCGCCTGGTGCCCAACGAGCCGGAGATGGGTCTCGTCGCCGCCTCGACGATGGTGGGCGGCAGCGCGACCCAGCACGGCGCCATTGGCGGAGACGCCAGCCTGACCACCAACCTGCCGCTGCTCGGCGACCGCTCGGCGCTGCGCTTCACGGTCAACGCCGAGACGCAGGGCGGGTTTATCGACAAGCCGCTGCTCGGCGAGGAGGACGTCAACCGCACCGACATCTACAGCGGCCGCGCCATGGCCCGGTTCGAGGCCGGGCCGGACTGGACGGTCGACCTGATCGGCGTCGGGCAGCGGACCGACGGGCGCGACAGCCAGTACGCCGACCGTGGCGGCCCCCCGCTGTCGCGCAGCGCGGCGGTGACCGAAGGCTTCGACGCCGATTTCGCGCAAGGACAAGTGGTCGTCACCGGCCGCTTCGGTGATGTGTTCTTCAAGTCGTCCACGGGAATAACCTGGCAGAATCTCGAGGAGCGCTACGACGCGACGCTGCCGGGCGGGCCGCCGCGCCTGTTCGTGCAGCAAAACGATAACGAGATGGTCGCCAACGAGACGCGCCTGTGGCAGCCGCTCGGGGCACGATTCGGCTGGGTGGCCGGCGGCAGCTTCACGCACAACCGCACGCGCCTCACCCGCACGCTCGGCGCGCCCGACGCGCCCGGCGCGGTCACCGGGGTCACCAATGCGATCGACGAGTTCACGCTCTACGGCGAAGCCAGCATGCGCCTCGCCCAGGGGCTCGTGGCAACCGGCGGCGCGCGGTTCACGCATTCGCGGCTAGGCGGCGAGGGGGAGGACGTTTCGCCGCTGCTGGCGCTGGCGTTGGCCGGCGTCACCGCCTCGCGCACCGAGGAAGTGTTCCTGCCTTCGGCTTCGCTCGCCGCGACCGTGTTGCCCGAGACGATCCTCTATCTGCGCTATCAGGAGGGCTTTCGCCCGGGCGGCCTGGCGGTCGCAGGACCGTTCGTGTCGCGCTTTCGCAACGACCGCATCGCGACCATCGAGCTCGGCGGCCGGCACGGCCGCGGCCGACGCGGTCCCTTCGATCTCGCCGCCAGCTTCGCCTACACTCGCTGGAGCGACATCCAGGCCGATTTCATCGACGAGTTCGGCTTTCCCAGCACCGCCAACATCGGCGACGGGCGGATATGGACCGCAACGCTCACCGGCAGCGCCAAAGTGTCGCCGGGGCTGCGCATCGACGCCGGGCTGACCTACAACGACGGGCGGATTGACGAACCGTCGGTCTTTCTGCTCACGCGCATCGCGCCGGTGCTGGGCATTCCGGAGTTCTCCGGCAATATCTCCGACCTCCCCAGGCGGCTGCGCCAGCACATCACCGAGATTCCCAACATCGCCCGGTTGTCGGGCCGCGTCGGCTTCGACTACCGGCAGCCGCTCGGCGGCGCGCTCGAGCTGACGGCGCAGGGCTGGGCCAACTACGTCGGCCAGTCGCGGCTCGGGGTTGGGCCCGAGCTCGGACAGGTGCAAGGCGACTACCTCGACACCGGGTTTACCGTCCGCATCGGCCGCGAAGATTTCGGCGTCACCGTGGGGCTGACCAACCTGACCGACGAGGAGGGCAACCGCTTCGCTCTCGGCACTCCGTTCGCGGTCGGCCGCGATCAGGTCACGCCGCTGCGTCCGCGCGCCATCCGCATCGGCCTCGACGCCGCGTTCTGATTTTTTTCCCACCGCCGCCAAGGTTCGGACGCGCCGGCTCCGTCTCGCAGATCGACAGACCGATCCGTGAGGGAGTTCCATGCACCGTTACCTGCTCGCCAGCACCGCCGCCCTTGCGCTCGCCGCCCCTGCGGCCGCGGAAGACATCGCCACCGCCGTCACTCAGCCGGTGCGCACCTCGACGATCAAGGCCGGTACGCCCGATTCGATCACCATCACCTCAGCCGGTTCGGTGAAGCCAGCCAGCGGCACCGCGGTGACGATGGACAGCAACCATTCGGTCACCAACCAGGGCGCCATCGCGATCGGCAACGCCGATGGTGCGATCGGCATCCTCGCCGCCGCGGGGACGACCGGCGACATCGTCAATTCGGGCACGATTACCATCGACGAGCCCTACGCTCCGACCGATACCGACAACGACGGCGACCTCGACGGCCCGTTCGCGCTCGGCTCGAACCGGTTCGGCATCCGCACCGCCGGCGGGCATACCGGCAAGATCGTCAACAGCGGCACGATCACCGTCGAAGGCAACGATTCCGCCGCGATCCGGCTAGACGGACCACTGACCGGAGACTTCACCCACGACGGCAGCAGCGCGGTCACCGGCGACCGCAGCGCCGGCGTCCATGCCGAGGCGATCGCCGGGAACGTCCGGCTGGCCGGTACGGTCGCGGCCAAGGGCGAAGGAACGGTCGGCGCCCGCTTCACCGGCGACGTGACCGGGGCGATGGTCGTCCAGGGCACCGTGACCGCGACCGGCTATCGCTCCACAACGGCCCCGAGCAATCCGGCCACGCTCGACGCCGACGACCTTCTCCAGGGCGGATCGGCGCTGATCGTCGAGGGCAGCGTCAGCGGCGGCATCGTCCTGGCCGTTCCGCCCAAGGACAACAGCACGAGCGATCCGGACGAGGACAAGGACGGCATCGAGGACGCCAAGGAAGGTTCGGCCGCCGTCGCATCCTACGGCGCGGCGCCGGCGATGATGATCGGCGCGACCGACCGTGCGATCGCCGTCGGCCCCGTTGCCGGCACCGCCTCGCAGTACGGCCTGATCGTCGAGGGCGGGGTCTCCGGACACGGCGTCTACAGCGGCGTCGACGCCACCGGCCTGCTGATCGGCGGGCGCGGCGGGGCGGTGACCATCGCCAACGGCATCGGCATCTCGGGCACTGTCGCGGCCAACTCGGCCGGCGCGAATGCTACCGCGCTGCGAGTAGGAGCGGGGGCGTCGGTGCCGACGATCCAGGTCTCCGGAACGGTCAGCGCCGCCGGCGGCAACTCCGCGAACGTGCAAACGACGGCGATCCAGATCGACCAGGGCGCCGCCCTCGGCGCGGTCCGCAACAGCGGCACGATCAAGGCCACCGCGGCCGGCACCAGCGGTTCGGCGACCGCGATCCGCGACCAGAGCGGCGGACTGGCGCTGGTCGAGAACAGCGGCGCGATCACCGCAAGCGGCGCGGAAGCCGCATCGGGGCGCAACATCGCCATCGACCTGAGCGCGAACACCTCTGGCGCCACGGTCAGGCAGACCGTCGTGGCCGCCGGGGTCACCGCGCCGTCGATCGCCGGCGACCTGCGTTTCGGCGGCGGCAACGACCTGCTCCAGGTCGCCGACGGGACGGTGAAAGGGGATGCTCACTTCGGCGCCGGCAGTAACGCCATGAAGCTGTCCGGCGATGCGGTTCACACCGGGCGCGCGCTTTTCGGGGAGGGCGCCGACATGCTCAGCCTGGCCGGCTCGTCGAAGTTCGACGGCACGGCCGACTTCGGCGGCGGCGCGGACAGCCTGACGCTGGCCGGCAGCGCGGTATTCTCGGGCAAGCTGCTCAACGCCGGCGGCCTGGCCGTGGACGTGGCCGGCGGCACGCTCAACGTTTCCGGCCCGGCCTCGGTCGGCTCGCTGGCGGTCGGCACGGGCGGTGTACTGTCGGCGACGCTCGACAAGACCGCCGGTGAAGGCACGTTCTACGATGTCGCCGGCACCGCCAGCTTCGCCAGCGGCGCGACGCTGTCGCTGCGCCTCGGCGACGTCGACGATGCCGAGGGCCGCTACACAATCCTCCAGGCGGGGACGCTGACCGGCCTGTCGGGGATCACCACCAAGACCGACCTGATCCCGTTCATGTTCAAGGCCACGGTCGCCGGCGACGCCGCCCCCAACACGATCGCGGTCGATGTCGCTCGCCGCACCGCGCAGGAGCTGGAGCTGAACCGGTCGCAGTCGGCGGCCTACGATGCGATCTTCGCGGCGATCTCGCGCGACGAGGATGTCGAGGACGTGTTCCTCGGTATCACCAGTGGAGACAGCTTCCGCAACGCGGTCCGGCAAATGCTGCCGGATCACGCCGGCGGCGCGTTCGAAGGTGTCAGCCTCGGCGCACGGACTTTCGCGCGCCAGGTCGCCGATCCGCAGAGCCCGGTCTACCTGCGCGGCGGCGTGGACCTGCTGTTCAGCGCGGCCGGGTGGAGCAGCGAGAAGGCGCAAGGCGTGACCGAGGCTTACAACCTCGGCGGCTTCGGCTTCTCGGGAGCGGCCGAGATCGATACCGGGATCGGCAGCTTCGGCGCCGGCGCGACCTGGTTCTGGAACGACTACGACACCGGCAGCGAAGCGACGCGTATCCTGTCCGACACCTACGAGCTCAGCGCCTACTGGCGCGGCAAGTGGGGCGGGTTCAGTGCCTTCGGGCGCGGCTCGGTCGGTCTCGTCGACTTCAGCGGCCGCCGAACTTTCTCCGGCACTGCCGAGGGCGACCCCGTCGAGAAGAACGTGCGCAGCGACTGGAGCGGCACGCTGATGACCTTCACTGCCGGGGCTTCCTACGAGCTGCGCGGCGGCGGATTCTTCGCGCGTCCTTCGGTCGGCGTCGATTACGTCAGGCTGGCCGAGAACGGACACACCGAGGAAGGCGGCGGCGACGCGCTCGACCTGATCGTGGACGACCGCAAGAGCGACGAACTGGCGGTCGACGGCGGGCTGACGCTGGGCCTCGATTTCGTCGGCCGCGGCGGCGGTCGCCTGCTGCGTCCGAGCAACTCCGGCGGCAACTGGTTCCGGCTCGAAGCCCAGGGCGGCTGGCGCGAAATCGTCGCCGGCGAGCTCGGCGCGACGACCGCGCATTTCGAGGACGGTACGCCTTTCACGCTCGACCCCGAGCAGACCGAAAGCGGCTGGTACGCCCGGCTGCGCGCGGTCGGCGGCGGCTCGCTGTTCGAAGTCGGCGGCGAAGTCGGCGCCGAGCAGCGCCACGACGAGACTGCCTTTTCGCTTCGTGGGACGCTGCGGATGGGCTTCTAGAACGAAGCAGGCAAAGCCGGCGTGCGGGAACACCTCTGCCCCCCGCTTCCCCGCGCCGTCCAGCCTGCTTTCCGCACGCCGGGGCTTTCGGGCTCCGGCGTGCCTTGCTTGCGGCGGCCCCCTATCGCGAAGCGAGCGCGCGCAGCACGCTGAGGTAATAACTCACGCCTGGGCGGATGTTCGCCAGCGGAATGCGCTCGTTGAGGCCGTGTGCGAACTCGTCGGATTCCTTGATGAAGCTGGGGCTGGCGCCGTAGCTCGGCACGCCGAGCGCGCGGTACCACATCGAATCCGACGCGCCCGAAGACTGTGTCGGAAAGATCGGAAGCTCGCCCCAGGCCTCGGCGATGCCTTTCTCGAACACCTCGATGAATTCGGGCCGGACCGGCGAGGCCTCGGATTCGGTGGCGGTCTCACCGGTCATGTCGGTGAAGACGACCTCGGGCGTGGCCGCGACCCGCTCCAGTTCGGCCTGAATCCGGGCGCGGGTGTGGCCCGGGAAGACGCGGCAGTTGACCAGCGCGGTGACCCGCTGCGGCAGCGCGTTGATGGCGTGGCCTCCGCTCACCAGCGTCGGAACGCAGGTGGTGCCGATGCGGCCGATCATCGCCGGGTCGTCGCGCAGAACCGCGATCGCTTCGGCATCGGTCGGATCGGCGGCGAAGGCGCGCATCGCGGCGGCGATCCTCGCGTCGGGATAGATCGCGGCGGCCTTCTCGAAATAGCCGCGGGTGATGGCGTTGATCTCGGGCGGGAAACGGTAGGCGCTGATCCGCTCGAGTGCGCGGGCCATCTGCGCGATGGCGTTGTCGGGCCGCGGCATCGAGCTGTGCCCGCCGGGGCTGGTGACCTCGAGCTGGAAGTCCATGTAGGTCTTCTCCGCGCCCTGCCACGACCAGTAGAGCGGCTCGCCGGTCTCCTCCGACAGCGTGCCCGAGGAGCCGTCGATGTTCATCACCAGCTGCGCGTGCCTGAGCCGCTCGGAGATGAGCTGCGACGTTTTCATCGTCGTTTCTTCGTCTCCCGAATAAGCAACGACAATGCTGCGCTTGGGCTGGAAGCCTTGCCGGCGCAGCTCGATCAACGTTGCGACGGCGAGCGCGGCCTCGAACTTGGTGTCGCTGGCGCCGCGTCCGTACAGGAAGCCGTTCTCGACCACCGGGGTGAAGGGATCGCGCTCCCAGTCCTCGGGTTTCGCCTCGACGACGTCCATGTGTGCCGAAAGCACGATCGGACCGAGCGACGGGTCGCTGCCGGGCCAGGTGGCGATCAGGTAGGCGGTGTCGTCGACGGGTACGATCTCGATGGCGCGCTCGGCCCAGCCGCCCTCGCGTAGCGCTTCGGCGAGCACGCGCGCGACATCGATGGTACGGTTGCCGGGACCCTGCACCGAGCGCAGCGCAATGGTTTCCTGCGCCAGCGCCAGAGCCTGGCTCTCGGCTAGCGGATAGGGCTGTGCGGCCGCCGGCGCGGGAGCGAGGAACGCGAGGATCAGGGCAAGGGACGAGCGCATGCGAATCTCCTGTGGCGGCGCGTTTCGCGGCCATGATAGGGCATGACCATGGAGGGAACAGCATCCGCGATCGGTCGCTTCGTGCACGACAATCCGGGCGTGGCGGCTGCGCGGCTGCGCGCGGTGCTGGCCAAGGAGCCGCGCAACGCCGAGGCATGGCGACTGCTTGGCCGCGCGCTGCGCGGGCTTGGCGAGGACAGCGACGCGGCCGAGGCTGAAATGAGCGCCGTGCGCGCGACCGCCTTCGAGCCGGAGATGGTCGCGATCGCGGCGGCGATGCAGGCGGGCGACCTGCCCCGCGCCGAGGCACTTCTTCGCCCGCGGCTAAAGGCGCAGCCGCTCGACGTCGCCGCGATCCGGCTGATGGCCGAGCTGGCCGCCCGCGTCGGCCGGACGAAGGACTCCGAAACGCTGCTGCGCCGAGCGCTTGAGCTTGCGCCGGGCTTCGCCGCCGCGCGCGCCAACCTCGCCACGCTGCTCTACCGCCAGAACCGGTTCGCGGAGGCGGTCGGCGAACTCGACAAGGTACTAGAAAGCAACGATGCCAACCCTGCCGACCGGAACCTGATGGCGGTCGCGCTCGGGCGCATCGGCGACTACGACGAGGCGCTGAGGCTCTATGAGGAACTGACTCCCGCTTTTCCCGGCCACCCCAAGCTGTGGATGAGCTACGGCCACATCCTCAAGACGGTCGGTCGCACCGACGAAAGCGTCGCCGCCTACCGCCACGCCCTGACGGTCCAGGCCGACCTCGGTGAAGCCTGGTGGAGCCTCGCCAATCTCAAGACGGTTCGCTTCGGCGACGCCGACGTGGCGGCGATGGAAGCCGCGCTGGCGGGCGATCCCGAACCGGAGCGCGACGACCGGCTGCATCTCCACTTTGCGCTGGGCAAGGCCTACGGAGACCGCGGCGAGGCCGAACCCAGCTTCCGCCACTTTGCCGCCGGCAATGCCCTGCGCAAAGACGAACTTGGCCACGATCCGGATGCCGTCGCCGCGCAGGTCGACAGCGTCGTCGCCACGCTGACGCCGGAGTTCATGGCCGAGCGCCGGGATTGGGGGGACCCCTCGTCTGATCCGATCTTCATCCTCGGCCTACCGCGCGCCGGATCGACGTTGATCGAGCAGATCCTCGCCTGCCACTCCACGGTCGAAGGCACGATGGAACTGCCCGACATGCCGTTCATTGCTGCCCGCGAGGCGCGCGCCGCCGGGATCGAGCCTCGCGACTGGCCGCGGGCCGTTGCTGCGATGGGTCCCGGCAAGCTCGCATCGCTCGGCGCCGAGTATCTTGAACGCACGCGGGTGCAGCGCAAGAGCGGCAAGCCGTTCTACATCGACAAGCTGCCCAACAACTGGGCGTATGCCGGCTTCATCAAGCTGATCCTGCCCAAGGCGAAGCTGATCGACGCGCGGCGCCATCCGCTGGATTGCTGCTTCTCCAACTTCCGACAGAATTTCGCCAGGGGACAGGGCTTCACTTACGATCTCGGGCACATAGGCCGCTATTACGTCGATTACGTTCGCGCGATGGCGCATTACGACCGCGTGATGCCCGGCGCAGTCCACCGGGTGGTTCACGAGCACCTGCTCGATGACCCCGAACGCGAGGTGCGTGCCATGCTCGATTATCTCGACTTGCCGTTCGAGGACGCGTGCCTCGATTTCCACCGCAGCGAGCGCGCGGTCCGGACCGCATCGAGCGAGCAGGTCCGCCGGCCGATTAACCGCGACGGCGTGGGCCAGTGGCGGCCGTTCGAATCGTGGTTGGGGCCGCTGAAGGCCGCGCTCGGCAACCTGCCGGAGACGTACGCGGACCGTTGACCTCGCTGGCGCGATGTGACGCAAAAGACATACTTGCACCCGAATAAGTAGCGCGCCTTCGCGGTGCAGCATGAATTGCTATTGCCGGATTCGGCGAGTTGTGGCGCTCTCCTGTCCGGGACGCCGCTCGGAGGAATTCATGCCGATTCCGCACTCCAAGGCCGCAAGCCGCCTCGCCGTCTGCTTCCTCGCCAGCACTTCGCTGATTGCCGTTGCCCCGGCTGCCGCGCAAGAGGACCTGCCGCCGGCAGAGACCGGCGACGAAAACGTCATTCTCGTCACTGCGCTGAAACGCGAGCAGAACCTTCAGGATGTGCCGCTGGCCATCACCGCGCTCGGCACCGAGCAGCTCGACGAGCTGCAGGTCAACGAGATGCGCGACATCGTCAAGTTCCTGCCCTCGGTTTCGATTCAGTCCTCGGGGCCAGGTTTCTCCCAAATCTACTTCCGCGGCGTCGCGTCCGGCGAGAACGCAAACCATTCCTCGTCGCTGCCGACCGTCGGCACCTACCTCGACGAAATGCCGGTCACGACGATCCAGGGCGCGCTCGACATCCACATGTACGACCTGGCCCGGGTCGAGGCACTCGCCGGTCCGCAGGGCACGCTGTACGGCGCGAGCTCGATGTCCGGCACGGTCAAGCTCGTTACCAATCCGCCCGATCCTGGCCGCACTTATGGCTCGGCCGATCTCGAATTGAACACGGTCTCGCACGGCGGGATCGGTGGCGTCGGCGAAGGCTTCATCAACCTTGCGCTGAGCGACAACGCTGCGCTCCGCGTGGTCGGTTGGTACCGCCGCGATGCAGGCTACATCGACAATATCCTCGGCAGCCGGACCTATCCCACCTCGGGCATCGCCCAAACCAACGCCGCATTGGTTGAGGAGAATTACAACGACGTCGAGACTTACGGCGCCCGTGTCGCGCTCGGCATCGATCTGGACGACAACTGGACGATCAGGCCGACGGTCATCGGCCAGGTCACCGAAGCCAACGGCATCTTTGCGCAGGAGCGCAGCGCGGCGGTCAATGACGAGCTGCAGGTGGTCCAATACAATCCGGAATACAGCAAGGACGAATGGATCCAGGCAGCCCTGACGATCGAGGGGCGGCTCGGCAACTGGGACCTCGTCGCCACCGGAGGCCACCTCTGGCGCCACGACGAGGTAGCGCAGGACTATTCGGACTACGCCTACTTCTACGACGCGCTCTACGGCTACGGCGCCTACTTCTACGACAATTCGGGCACGCTCATCAGTCCGAACCAGTACATCCAGGGTCAGGACGACTATCGCCGCTGGTTTGGCGAGGTCCGCGTCGCTTCGCCGGCCGAGAACCGGGTGCGCGTGATCGCCGGCCTGTTCGCTCAGCGCCAGTCGCACCTGATCGAGCAGAACTACATCATCGACGACCTGACCGACCTGTTCACGGTCACCGGGACGCCCAGCAACATCTGGTTGACCAAGCAGCGCCGCGTCGACCGCGACTATGCGGCGTTCGGCGAGCTGAGCTTCGACATCACCGACCAACTCACCGCCACCGGCGGCATCCGCGTCTACAACTACAAGAATTCGCTGGTCGGCTTCTTTGGCTACAACGCCAACTTCTCGAGCCGTACGGGCGAGGCGGCCTGCTTCGCCCCTGCATCGGTCGCGGGCAGCCCTTGCACCAACCTCGACAAGGTGACCTCGGACACTGATTTCATCCACAAACTGAACCTGACGTACAAGGTCAGCCCCGATGCACTGATTTACGCGACCTGGTCGCGCGGCTTTCGGCCGGGCGGCATCAACCGCCGCGGCACGCTGGCGCCCTACCAGGCCGACGAGCTCGACAACTATGAGCTTGGCTGGAAAACCACATTTGGCCCGCTCCGCTTCAACGGTTCGATCTACCAGCAGGACTGGAACGGCATCCAGCTCTCGTTCCTCGGTGCCAACGGACTGACCGAGATCCGCAACGCCGGCATCGCCCGCATCCGCGGTATCGAGATCGACCTCGGCTACAGCCAGGGCGGCCTCTCGCTCAACCTCAACGGCAGCTACAACGACGCCGAGATCCGCGAGCCGTTCTGCCGCATCGCCAACGCGGCGTTCGACTGCACAGCGCCGGGCCCGCAAGGCCAGGCGAATTCGGAGCTGGCGCCCGCCGGCACGCGCCTGCCGCTGGTTCCCCGGCTCAAGGGCAACGCGATCGCGCGCTACGAATTCCCGCTCTCGGGTCCGTGGGACGGGCACGTGCAGGGCGTGCTCTCGCACGTCGGCGGGCGGCGGAGCGACCTGCGCGCGCTGGAGAATGCGATCAAGGGCCAGTTCGAGGCCTACACCACCGCCGATTTCAGCATCGGCGCCGAGAATGATCGGTACCGCGTCGAGCTGTTCGTCACCAACCTGTTCGACAGCGGCGGGGCGATCTTCAGCGGCGTACAGTGCGTCGAGACGACCTGCGGCGACCCGGACGGCATCAGCACGACCGGCGGGGTGTTCTACGACTACGTGATCAAGCCGCGCACCATGGGGCTCAAGGTCGGGTTCGATTTCTGACCCCGCGTCGCTGACCCTTCCGACGCCGCCGCCGGGCCGCAAGCTCGGCGTCGTCGCCGCGACGGCGCTGGTCATGGGGACCATGATCGGCTCGGGCGTGTTCCTGCTGCCAGCCAGCCTGGCGCCTTTCGGGTGGAACGCGGTCGGCGGCTGGGTGCTGACGATCGCCGGGGCGCTGGTCCTCGCCAAGTTGCTTGTCGACCTCACCCGCCATCACGTCGGGCGCGGCAACACCACCGCCTTCGTGCGCTCGGCGTTCGGACCGGTGCCGGAGTTCCTGATCGCCTGGGTCTACCTGGTCTCGGTCTGGGCGGGTATCGTCACCATCGCGGTCGCAGCGGTCAGCTATCTTTCGAGCATGGCGCCCGCCGTCGCCGCGACGCGCGCCAGCACGATTCTCTGGGTGATCGGCCTGATCTGGGCGGTGACCGCGGTCAACTTGAGGAGCGTGCGAGCCGCCGGCGGGCTGCAGACTGTGACGCTGGCGATCAAGCTCGTCCCGCTGCTGGTGGTCGCGGCGCTTGCGGTCGGCGTGGTGGCGGGCGGCGAAGCGCGCCCGCCGGTATTCGACGCCGGTGCGATCAGCCTCGCCTCGCTGGGCGGGGCTGCGACGCTGACGCTGTGGGCTCTGGTAGGTTTCGAGTGCGCCAGCATCGCCGCGCAGCAGGTCGAGGATCCGGAGCGCAATGTGCCGCGCGCGACGATGTGGGGCACCGCGCTCACCGGGCTGCTCTATCTGGTTGTGTGCTCGGCGATAGCGCTGCTGCTGCCGGCGGAGGTCGCCTCGGCCTCTCCGGCGCCGTTCGCCACCTTCGTCGAGCGCTTCTGGAGCCCCGGGCCCGCCGCGCTGGTCGCGGCCTTCGCGGTGGTGAGCTGCGTGGGGGCGATGAACGGCCTGGTGCTGGTCGCCGGCGAACTGACGCGCTCGATGGCGCAGGACGGCCTGCTGCCGCGCTGGTCGGGCGCGACCGACTCGCGCGGGACGCCGCGCCGTGCGCTTGTGGTCTCGGCGCTCATCGCCTGCGCGATGGGCTTGATGAACGCGAGCAGCGGGATGCAGGCGCTGTTCGAGTTCCTGCTGCTGCTGTCGACCTCGGCGACGCTGTGGCTCTACCTCGCCTGCGCGCTGGCGGCGTGGAGGCTCGGCGTGTCGCGCCCACTCGCGGTGATCGGCGCGGTCTATGCTCTGTGGACGCTGTGGGGCGCAGGATTGTGGGGCAGCGCGCTCAGCCTGGTGCTGATGCTGGCCGGCCTGCCGCTGTACTGGTGGGCGCTGCGCGAGCGCTCACGCGACGAGGCGGTCCAGCCATAGCTCGGCAAGCACGCCGGCTTCCTCGGGGGTAAACGGTGCCGCGCCGAGGCTCAGCTCGAGCCACAGGCCGTCGATCAGGGCGGTCAGCGCGACGGCGGGCAGGCGCGTGTCGGCCAACCCGGGGTGCGCTTCAGCGATCAGCCGCTCGATGCCCGCGCGGAACTCGCCGTAGATCTCGACATGGACCGCGGCGATCGCCGGGTCGCTGCGTGTCAGGCTCCAGAATGCCAGCCAGGTGGCGAGCAGGTCGCGGTCCGCTATCGGTGGGCGGAAGCTGGCGGTGAGGTAGGCGACGAGGCGGGCGCGCGGCTCGCCGCCCGCAGCGCCCACGGCTTCGCCGAGGGCGGCGGAGACGCGCGCGCCGGTCCAGCGATAGGTCTCGACGATCGCGTCGGACACACCGCCGAAGTAGTGGCGCAGCAGGCCGGGTGAAACGCCGGCCTCGGCGCAGATCGTGCGCACCGAAATCCTCGCCGCGCCCCGCTCTGCCAGGCAGCGCGCGGTCGCTTCCATGAGACTCTGCCGCCGCTCGTCGGGCGCGGCGCGAGTGAAGGAAGGTTGCCGGGTTGCCATTGGGGATTCCTTGTTATACGAACGTATAGCAAGGAATCCCCAATGGCAACTCGCGCTCTGGACCGGGCCAACATCGATCCGCTGGAAGGCTGGAGCCTGCCGGCGTGGACCTACTCGGACCCGGAGTTCTTCGAACTCGAGAAGGAGCGCGTGTTCGCGCCATCGTGGCAGGTCGTCTGTCACCTCAGCGACATTCCGCAGCCGGGCGACTGGCACACGCTCGAATACCTGGGCGAAAGCGTCATCGTTGTGCGCGGCAAGGATCTCGAGGTGCGCGCCTTCACCAACGTCTGCCGTCACCGGGGATCGCGCATCGTCGACGGGGCGAGCGGCTGCGCGAAGAAGCTGGTGTGCCCGTATCACGCGTGGACTTATGAGCTCGACGGGCGGCTGACCGGCGTGCCCGCGAGCGCGACATATCCCGGCCTCGACAAGTCACGCCACGGCCTCGCGCCGGTCAGTATGGAGGTGTGGCGCGGGTTCGTGTTCGTGCGGCTGAAGGACGACGGCCCTTCAGTGGCAGAGATGATGGCGCCGTACGAATCGATGGTCGCGCCCTACCAATTCGAGGAGCTGAAAGCGCTCGGCCGCGTCACGTTGCGCCCGCGCGCGGTGAACTGGAAGAACGTCGGCGACAACTATTCCGACGGGCTGCACATCCCCATCGCACACCCCGGCCTCACCCGTCTGTTCGGCAGGAGCTACGGTGTGGAGGCGAAGGAGAACGTCGACCGGATGTGGGGCGACATGGTCGATACGCCTTCAGCCAACTGGTCGGAGCGGATGTACCAGCGCCTGCTGCCGCCGGTGCCGCACCTGCCCGAAGCCGCGCAGCGCCACTGGCTCTATTTCAAGCTGTGGCCAAACGTAGCCTTCGACATCTACCCCGACCAGGTCGACTTCATGCAGTGGCTTCCGGTCAGCCCGACCGAGTGCCTGATCCGCGAGATCAGCTATGCGCATGAAGACGCCCCAGATTATCCCTGGCGCCGCGAATTGAAGGCCGCCCGCTATCTCAACTGGCGCATCAACCGCCAGGTCAACGCCGAGGACACTGCGCTGATCGCGCGCGTGCAGCAGGGCATGGCCTCGCGCAGCTTCACGGTCGGCCCATTGTCCGAGCAGGAAGTGTGCCTGCGCCACTTCTGCAAACGGATGCGGGAGATCATTCGCGAGGCGCGGCAGGAGCGGAAGCCGGCGACAGGGTGGAGCCACACATGAGCGAGAAGTACGACGCCCTGATCATCGGCGCTGGCCACAACGGCCTCGTCTGCGCCTTCTACCTCGCCCGCGCGGGCCTCAAGGTGCGCCTGCTCGAGCGGCGCGAAGTGGTCGGCGGCACGGCGGTGACCGAGGAGTTCCACCCCGGCTTCCGCAATTCGGTGGCCAGCTACACGGTCAGCCTGCTTCAGCCGAAGGTGATCCGCGACATGCGGCTGGCCGAGCACGGCTATCGCGTGATCGAGCGGCCGATCTCGAACTTCCTGCCGCAGGAAGACGGTGGCCATCTGAAGCTCGGCGGCGGGTTGGAGCGGACGCAAGCCGAGTTCCGCAAGTTCTCGGCCAGCGACGCCGAAACGCTGCCTGCCTACTACGACGCGCTCGAGACCGTCGCGGAAGTCCTCCGCGATCTCGCGCTCAAGGCCCCGCCCAACATCGGCGAAGGCTGGCGCACGCTGGTTGACGGCGCGCTGCAGGGGAGGGGCCTTGCGAAACTCAGCCTCGAGCAGAAGCGCGACGTGCTCGACCTGTTCACCAAGTCGGCCACCAGCTTCCTCGGCCAGTGGTTCGAGAGCGAGGCGGTCAAGGCCGCGTTCGGGTTCGACGCGGTGGTCGGCAACTACGCCAGCCCCGACACACCCGGCAGCGCCTACGTCCTGCTCCACCACGTGTTCGGCGAGGTCAACGGCAAGAAAGGCGCCTGGGGCCATTCGGTCGGCGGCATGGGCGCGATCACCCGGATCATGGCCGAAGTCTGCGGTCAGTTCGGCGTCGAGATCAGCCTCGAAAGCCCGGTCCGGCAGGTTCTGGTCGACGGGGATCGCGTGGCCGGAGTCCGCCTGGAAAGCGGCGAGGAAATCGCCGCCGCCCGCGTGATCGCCAATGTCGGCCCGAAGATCCTCTACGACCGCATGTTCGCCGAGGCCGACCTGCCGCCCGACTTCCGCCGCCGCATGAAGGGCTTCAAGGCCGGCTCGGGCACCTTCCGCATGAACGTCGCGCTCGGCGAGCTGCCGCGCTTCACCTGCCTGCCCGAGCCCGGCGAGCACCACCAGTCCGGCATCATCCTGGCCCCCACGCTCGCCTACATGGACCGCGCCTTCCTCGACGCGAAGCGGCACGGCTGGTCGAAAGCCCCGATCGTCGAAATGTTGATCCCCTCGACCGTCGACGACAGCCTCGCCCCCGCGGGCCAGCACGTCGCCAGCCTGTTCTGCCAGCAGTTCGCTCCCGAGTTGCCGGGCGGCCGCGACTGGGACACCGAGGAAGACGCCGCCGCCGACACCATCATCGACACTGTCGAGGCGCACGCCCCCGGCTTTCGCGCCTCGATCCTCGGCCGGCAGGTGCTTTCGCCCAAGGGGCTGGAGCGCAAGTTCGGGCTCGCCGGCGGCGACATCATGCACGGCAACATGTCGCTCGACCAGCTGTGGTCGGCGCGGCCGGTGCTCGGCCACGGCAGCTACCGCGGGCCGCTCGGCGGGCTCTACATGTGCGGTGCGGGGACCCATCCCGGTGGCGGCGTGACGGGTGCCCCAGGGCACAATTGCGCGCGCGAGGTGCTGGCCGACCGCTCCCGCGTAGGACGCTTGTTACGATAGGCGGGCGCGGCAGCGGGGTCTCCACTACGTCGGTGTCGGAGCAGGAGCAGGAGCAGGAGCGGGCGCTGGAACCGGTGCCGGCGTTGGGCTCGGCGCGGGCGCAGGCGCAGGCGCAGGCGCTGGGGCAGGTGCCGGAGTCCCGCCGAGCGCGGCGCGCGCCCGATCGGCGATGACGTTGGTATCGAGCGCCGGGGGTGCCGGGGGAGCGGGCGCGGACGGCGCCAGGCTCGGCGCGGCGCGGCTCGCTCGGGCGGTGTCGCGCGCCTGATAGCGCGCTTCCCGCGCTTGTTCGGCCTGCAGCATCAGCTCGGTCTCGCGGTTCGGGTTGAGCGAGTTCTGCGTCAAACGCGCCTGCGTTGCCTGGCTGGCGAGCCGGTCGAGCGGAACCTGGTCGGTGCGGAAGTTCAGTTCGACCGAGCTGTTGAGGTCGGCGCTCGCGTTCAGGTCCTCGCTCGTGGTCGTGTCGCTGGTGCGGACATAGCCGATCGTCGAGCTCAGGCTCGCCGAGGCGCTCCACCAGCCGAACCCGGCGCTGGCGCTCGCGGCGAGCGAGGTGCGGGTGTCGAAGGCCGAGGTCTGCCGGTCCTGTGCGGCCGAGGTCGCGTCGATGTGGAAGCGCATGCCGGCGGTGATCTTGCCCGAATCAATCACGATCCGCTGCATGCCCATCTGGATCATCGTCGCCAGCATGCCCTGGCGGTTGCGCGCGAGCGCGCGCTTGACGAACGGCACCAGCGCCTCACCGCCGCCGCTCGGCACTTCGGCGTCGGCTTCGAGCGACAGCGCCGCGCGCAAGGCCTCGGGGCTCGGCGGCGATCCGACCGAGATCAGGCGCAAGGGATCGCGGTCCTCCTCGCCGTCCATCGACGGAAAACCGTCCGGCTCCTCGTCCTCGCCTTCGATGGCGTAGCTGCCCGGGAAGCGCTCGACCAGCCAGCGCCGCGCCGCGTCGTCGTTGCCGCCGAGCGAGGAGAACCCCTCGAGCGATTGCGACACTCCGCGGATCAGCTCGAGATACTGCTGCAGCTGCTGCTGGTTGGTGTCAAGGATCGCCTTGAACACACCGTTGATCAGCTCGGCGACGAAGCGCGGGAAGGAGATCGCCTGCAGGATGTTGCGTGTGGTGCTTGCCACTCGGTCGACCGCGGTGCCGGAGAATTCGTCGCCGGCGTTCATCGCCCGCGCGGTCTGGGCCGGCTTGCCCGCGTCCTGCTCGAGCAGCTTCGCCGCTTCGGCGATGCGGACCAGCGCATGGGCGATTTCCTGCTGGGTCGGCGGGTCGATTTCGGCGAACTGCGCTGCCGCCGTCAACGCCTTGCGGACCTCGCGGCGCGTCTCGGCGCTCGGCCTGGCGAGCTGCGCGCCGGGGGCGAGACCCGCACGCACGACCTAGCGTCCAAGATCGTGCCAGGAACCGGCGTTGGACGGGCCGCCGGACGGCCTTCCCGCCGGCTGACCCGCCAGGGCTTCCTCTTCGGAGCGTATGAGAGCGATGGTCTCGTCGACCCAGTCGAGCGCCGCGCCGAGCACCGGATTGTCGCCGTCGATCCGCGCGCGGCTTCCGTCGCTGCGTTCGACGAGGTCGGCCAGCCACGCCAGTACGACCATGCCCGCGCGGCCGCGCCGCAGGTGGCTGAGCGTGGGGCGGATCGGGCGGCGCAGGCGTCGGTCGATCGCGGCGACCGCGTCCCACATGGTCCGCGCCGTCAGCGCCGCCCGCACCGCCGGATGGTTGAGGATCGCGATCGCCTGCGACAGGCTCGAGATGATGTCGCGCGCCATCATCAGGACCATGTCGTTGGCGACCTCGCCGATGTTCTCCGCGACGCGTTCGGCGGCCATGCGCATGCGCGCCGGGCTCTGGCCGTCGGCGGCCTTGACGATCGTGTCGCACAAGTCGAGCAGCAGTTCCTCGAACGCCTCGTTGAGCCCACCGGAAGCGTCGACGGGGCCGGCGGGAGCGCCGAACAGCCGCCCGAATAGAGCGAGACGCTCGGCCTCGCCGGCGCGTTCGTTGCGCGCTTCCCAGAATTCTACCACGAGCGCCGTCGCCTCGCCCAGGTCGCGGACCATGCCGCTGCGGACCATGCGCGTGAAATCGTCCGCCGCCTGGATCAGCCCGGCAGCCTCGAGCGTCGAGGCGAGGTAGAGACTGGCGACCGCGCGCAGCTGGATCGGCTCGGCCCGCGCGGTGGGCGGCAGCGCGATCCCGCCGAACTCCGCCAGCATCTGCGCATGGCTCTCGGCCGAAAGCAGCAGCCGTTCGGCATCCTTGAGCGCGCTTTCCGCGCTTTGCGCCCCGGCCTGCTCGGCGAAGGCGTGGACGAGCATGGTCATTGCCCGGTCTCGGCGGGCCGCGGCGCGACCGGCGGGCGCGGTGCGGGCGCGGCGTTGCCCTGGATCGCGCCGATCATCTCGGGCGTCGCCATCTTCTCGAGCGGAAGATAGTCGGACTTGAAGTTGACCCGCACCTCGCCCTGCATCTTGGCGGACAGGTCGAGCTTGGACTCGCTCGATTCATCGACAGAGGTCTTGACCGTGGCCACGTGGCTGCGCTCGTTGACGTTGACCGAGCCGCCTCCGAAACCGAGAAAGCTGCCGCCAAAGAAGCTGGTGTTCTTGTTGCGCTGGCTCTGCCGGTCGTAGGCCGAGGCCTTGTACTCGCGCTCCGCCAGGTCGGTCGAACGCATGTCGAACTTGACCTTGGCCGTGATCGAGCCGTCGGTGACGACGATCCGGTTGATGCCGAGCATCACCATCGAGGCGAGCAGCTGCTGCCGCGACTTGGCCATCATCAGCCGCGCGGCGTTGACCAGCCGCAGCTCCTCTTCCTCCTCGCCGAGGTCCTCGACCGGCGGGCCGGTCATGCCCATGGTCTGCTGGATTTCGGTCAGCCCGCCTTCGTTGTCGCTGTCCTTCTGGCGAAGGCGGGAATTGCCGTCCGCGTCGATGTCGAGATCGAGCAGGTCGGGAAAACGCTCGACCAGGTAGTCCCGCCCCTGCCCGATGCCGATGTTCTCGTTCATGTATTCCTCGGCCGACTTGGCGACGTTGGAGACCAGCTCGGCATAGGCGCGCATCTGCTCGATGGAGGTGTGGACGATGCTGACGAACACGTTCTGGATCAGCCCGCCGACGAAAGCCGGAAAATCGACCTCGTCGACCAGGCGGACGAACTGGTCGGTGCCCTGCCGCGCCGCGCCCGCCTCGAAGTCCTTGCCGGCGAAACCGGGCGACTTGGAGAGGTTCTTGCGGGTCTGTTCGTTGGCGTCGGCCTGCGCCGCGGCGAGCGGCGCGGTGCGCTTCGCCTGGGCCCGGCTGACCGGGTCGGCCATCGCATCGCTGACGACACCGTTGGGATCGTCGACATAGGCCAGCAGCTTGACCATGTTGTTGGCCAGCGCGAGTTGCTCGGCGCGCTCCATCTCCGAATAGGCCGGAATCTGCGTGAGCATGTCGCGCACCATCGGCCGTACGCGGTCGACGGCCTCGGGACTGAGCCCGTCCGGCAATCCCGGATTGCTCGCGGACACGCCGGCGGGCGGCGGGTCCGCGATCACGGCGGCGGCTTGAAGGGCTGCGGTCTGCATGGCTTACTGCCCTGCTTGCGGCTGCTGCGCCTGCCCGCCCTGCTGTGCCGGAGCGGCGCCCGGCTTGTAGATTGGCTTGTTGTGGTCGACCGGCTTCGATCGCATCTGGATCGCCGCCATCATCTCGGGCGTCGCCATCTTGTCGAGCGGAAGGTAGTCCGACTTGAAGTTGACCTCGACGTTTCCGGCCAGGCTGGCCCGCGCGGTCAGCGCTTCGTTCTGCATGTCGCTGGCAACCGACATCGCCGTCATCACCGGCTTCTGGGCGTACTTGTACTTGCCCTTGGTGTAGTAGTCCGAATCGTAGTTGCCCTTGTAGCTTCCGTCCGAGCCGCGCTCGTAATCGCCGGTGTACTTGCGGCCGCTGTCGTATTCACCTTCGCTCTGCGACAGCAGGTCGAGCGAGCCGTCCGCCTTGCGTGCATAGTCGCGCGCCTGGGCGGAGCGCGACAGGGTCCGCTGGCTCGAGGCGTTGAAGTCGTACATGATCTTCGCCTGGATCTTGCCGTTGGTGACGACGATGCGGCTGAGGCCCATCATCACCATCGTGGCGAGCAGTTGCTGGCGCGCGGTGGCGATGTGGCTGCGGGCGGCCTGGATCAGCTTGGCCTCGGCTTCGGGATCGGCGACGTCGAGCGAGTCGATGCCGCCCTCCACGAGGCCGCCGAGCGTGGACTTAACCCGGGCCAGCGCGGTGTCCTCGTCGACCCCGTCGCGCACGCGCAGCTTCGGCTGACCGGAGCCGGAAAACTCGTCGATCCCCATGTCGAACACGTCGGGGAACTGTTCGATCAGCTGATCGCGGCCGTCGTCGTCGGTGGTGTTCTCGTCGCGAAACTGGTTGAGCGACTTGGAGACGTCGGCGACCATCTTCGAGTAGGCCTCCATCTGCTCGATCGACGAAGTCACGATAGAATTGAACACTCCATCGATCAGGCCGGACACGAATTCCACGAAGTTGATCTGCTTGAGGAATTCTCCGGCAACGTAGGCGCCTTCGCGCGCGGCGCCGGCGGTGAAGGGATCCTCGCCGATCGCCTCGACCGCCTTCTGGCCTTCCTTGAACTGGTCGTTCATCGCCGCGCTGCGCATGTCCGCGGCCTGCTGCTGGCCGACCAGGGTGTCGGCGATCAACGCGGTGTCGCGGGCGACCTGCTGCTGCTGGGCCGGCGAGAGCTCGGCGAAGGCCTGCGACTGGCTCAGCAGCTCGCGGACCTTGGCCCGCACTTCGGGGCGGGGCACGGCTGCCGGCGGAGCGGGATCGGGGCCGTCCGGCCGGGTGTATCCGGGGGCCGGAGCGATGGCGGTCTGAGCGTTCATGGCGTGATCCTTGGGTTGGCGGCGCGCCGGCGTCAGGCGGCTACCGTTTGGGCGGGCATGCGGACGGACGAAGGGGAAATCTCGAATTCGACCGGGCGCAGAAACAGGCTGATCTTGGCCGGGCCCGATGGGCCGATGCGGATGCCTAGGATCGAGAACCGCCCGGGCCAGACCTGGTCGTCGGGCGTGAAAGCTTCGAGGAAGCGCTCCAGCGCGGTCAGCTCCGAGGGCCGCTCCCGCAGGTTCATCGTCAGCAGCTGCAGGAAGTTCGGCGGGACGTCGGGAAGCGCGTCCAGCATGACCTGCAGCTCCATCTCGACGCCGTGCGGGCCGCGGCCGAACGAGACCAGCGTCGAACCGCCCGGCAGGTCGAACCGCCCGCCCAGCGCCACGCCGATGATCTGCATGATCGGCGCCAGCCGGCCGCCCAGATCGAGCTCCTCCATCATCGGCTCGAGTTCTGCGAGGCGCAGGTTGTTGGTCAGCAGGAAGGTCATCCACTGTGCGCCGTGGTCGCGTCCCGCCACCAGCGTCGTGAACACCGGCCGCATCCCGGGAAGCGCCGCCATGGCGTTGCCGATCAGCATGGCGAGGTGGGGATTGACCTGCGCGATGGCGGAATCGCCGCCTTCGTAGCTGACCGTCGCCGATTGCAGCCCGCCCGCGTCGAAGCTCGAGCCGAAGATTGCCCCGTAGTTGAGCGAATGGCTCCGGCCGTGCGAGCGGAAGCCTTCGCTAGCGCCGTCGTACCATCGGAGCGCCTCGCTGCCGAAGTTGTCGTTCACCAGCCGGCGCATCGCCCGGGTGGTGAAGTCGCGGCGATCGGACCCGCTGGCCCTGGGTCCGAGCGGCTCGAGCTCGAACGACAGGTTGCGGGGTTGGCGCGCCGCGAATTGCGAGCGCAGCGGGGCCGCACCGGGCTCCACCGGGTTGTTGCCGTATGCCGGGTCTCCGCGCGGGTCGCGGAAACTGTCTTCCAGCATCGGGCCGACGAACCGCGTCGGGTCCGCGGTGCGCAGCCGGGTCGCGGCGGTCATCAGCCGCGACTTCACGAGGTTGGACATCGGTTCGCTATGCATCGTCGTTCTCCATCACCTCCGGTCAGTATCCGGCGTAAGCGGACCGATCGTGGCCGTTCATGGCCTGCGGCTGGTAACCCATGCCGAGGCCGAGCCCGGTACCCTCGAGCAGGTCGCGGGCGATCGAGGGCATCTGGATCGGCCGGCTCGGCTGCTGTGGCGATTCGCGCGGCTGGCTGAGCTCTTCGACGCGCATCTCGTCGAGCGCGGAGTCGGCCAGCCACAGCTCACAGGCGTTGACCAAGTCGTAGTCGGTCGGATGCGAGGTGGCCGATTGGCCGAGCAGCCGCGCCGGCGGGTTCTCGATCGCCTTGAGCTCGAGCACGGGGAGCGTCGGGTCGCGCAGCCGGTCGAGATTGTCGCCGAGCCAGCGGGTGATGATCGCGCCGCTGGTGGCGAGCGTGCGGTACTTGCTCGAATTGCGCGCTCCGCCCAGCTCGACCTGCGCGATCTGGTCGATCACGCCCCACATGTCGCGGGCGCCGAAGCTCGACTTCACGTCCGGATCCGACAGCAGCTGGATCATCTCGTTGATCTGCTTCTGCAGGTCGATCGCCGCGTAGTAGGCCATGCCGTATCCGTAGAGCGACATGTTGGCGACCAGGTCGCGGGCGGACTTCTTTACCTGCTGCTGGTTGATCGATACCGGCAGGCTGGAGCGGATCAGCGCGTCGACCCGGTTCTCGCGCACCAGCGAGGAGACCGAGGAAACGAACCGCAGCCACAGGTCCTGGAACTCGAAGTTGACCTGCGCGCCCGGCTGGCCGGTCGGCATGCCCAGCGTCATCGCGTAGAACGTCTGGCGCTCGACCTCGCTCATCCGGTTGGGAGCTTGGCGCCAGTAGTCGTAAAGCTGCGTTCCGGCCTTGCCGCGCGGCAGCGAGATGTGCCCGCGCTGCGACAGCTCGATCAGCTTGTCGACCACCTGGAAGGCCTTCAACTCCTCGAACATCGAGGCGAAGATCATCGGTCCCATCAGGTAGACGTTCTCGGCGACGACGTTGTTGTCGGCCCACGAGTTGAGATCGGGCAGGTCGATGGCGACTTCGTGCCACGGGCGTTCCCGCTCGGCGGCGCCGAAATCGCTGACCCGATCGAGGACCTGGTCGACCATCGGCTTGAGCTGCGGATCGTCCTCGCGGACCTGCTTGCCGATCAGGACCTTCATCGCTTCCGCGAACTTGGCGGCGTAGACTTCGGCGACTTGCCGGCTGTTGATCCGCACGTCGTTGATGATGATCGACAGGACCTTCTGCGCCAGGCCCATCTGGCCGGCGGTCGTGCCCAGCGATTCGTAGAACGCCGACAGGAAAGCGGTCCAGTTGGGATGCCGGGTGTCCGGCTTGGTCCGGTCGGTTCCCGCCACGACCGGCGGAACCGGGGCCTTTCTGGCGGAGAGCAGCCCGTAGAGCAGGCTGGTGCGAACCACCTGGCGATTGTGCTCGTCGTCGTTCGGCGCCCGGGGGTCGAACAGGATCGCGCCGTGCTCGTGCGAGATGCGCAGCGGCGTCAGGTTGCCGTCGTTGCGGCCGAGCGCTTCGCGCAGCGCGACGAACAGCGGATCGAAGCGAACCCACGGGCCCTGCTTGTCCTTGAGCGCCAGGAGCTGGGTCAGCCGGTCGTGCTCGTTGGCATCGGCCTCACCCAGTTTCTCGACGCGCTTCTTGCGCGCCTTGAGCTCGCCGAGCAGGCGCTCGGCGTTGTGGACGGCGTTCTTCTCGTTCTCGACCAGGTCGATGAACCGGGTCTTGTTGGGGATGTTCGGGCCTACCGATCCGGCGGCCGGAGTGTTCGCTTTGGTGGCCATTGTGAATTCCTTTCACTCGTAAAAACAGGTCGTTAATCCAGTTGTCTGGGCGTGAAGTGGCGAGGATCAGCTAACCATCGTCCGGTCCTCCGAATTCAGTGCTGGAGTCGGAGTCGAGCGCCTGGTCCAGCAAGGCGAGCGCGCGGGCGGCATCGAGGATGCCCGCGCCGTTGCCCTCGGGAGTGTCGGGGCGGTGAGGACGGGCGCTCTCGATCAGCAACTGCTTGACGATCTCGGGCGCGAGGGCGGCGCTGCGGCGCTGGGCCCGCGAATGGAGCAGGGCCGCGGTGGCGGCGGCAAACGGGGCCGCGAAGCTGGTACCGGTGGCGCGCTGGTACCCGTCCACCGCTGCGGTGCGGATGCGTTCTCCCGGCGCGCAGAAGGCGACGTGCTCGCCGCTGGTACTGAACTCGCTCGCGCTTCCGTCGAGACCGACCGAGCCGACCGCGATGACCTCCGGACAGGCGGCCGGCCAGTAGGTGCGCCCGTCGCCGCTGTTGCCCGCGGCGGCGACCAGCGTGCAGCCCCGCGCCGTGGCATAGGCCACGGCCTCGGTATGCGGCTTGGGCGCGCCCGGCTCGATCGCCTCGTCGTCGGTGCCGAAGCTGAGGTTGACGACCTTGGCGCCGAGCTGGACCGCCATCACCAGGCCGATGTCGAGATCGCTGACCGCGCCGACGCCCACCGCCTGCTGCTTGCCGGGGAACAGCGCCGCGCCGAGCGAGCGGATCGGCAGGATCTGGCAGTCGCCGGCGAGGCCCGGCGGCATGCGCTCGCCCGTCGCGCCGATGATAGCCGCGCAGCCCGAGCCGTGCCCGACGAAGCGGTCGGAAGGATCGACGTCCGCGCCGGCGTTGTCGCCGAGCAGGGCGATGCCGCCCGCCATCTCGCCGTGGCCGAGCTGGACCGTGTCGAAGCCGCTGCGCAGGCGCCGGTCGAATTCCTCATGGGCCGGGTTGATGCCGCTGTCGACCACCCCGACGATCACCGCCGGATCCCCCGGTTCGTGCGCCAGCGCGCGGTGCGCGCCGATCATCTCGCGCGGGGCCCAGCCGTCGTCCTCGTCATCCTCCCCGTCGGCTGGTCCGAAGGCTCCCGCGTAGCGGTCGAGGCCTACCGCGACGATGTAGTTGGGCGTGACGCTTTCGACGATGTCGAGCTGGCGCAGCGAGATCGCCATCGAGCCCACGTGGGTGCCCGGCTCGACATCGAGGCGCAGCACGCGCGAAATGCCGGTCAGCTCTTCCGCATCCGAATAACCCAAGTTGCGCGCGCCCGCGCGGCCGAGCGCAGCGGCCGCCGAATGGAGCCGTGATACGCGAACCGCTCCGCCGAACGCTCCGGAGACGCGGTCGAGCGCGCCGTGGCCGGTCCGCTCGGCGCGCTCCCTGGCGCCCTGGCGGACGTCCATCGCCGCGGGGATGGACTCCGGCACCTCGCCGAGCTTGAGCCGTACCAGCAGGCTGCTCGGCGAAGCATAGGCGCCGGTGTAGTGGTGCCAGGGCTGGGCGATGCGCGCGATCCGGGTCATTGCACGAACTCCGGATAGGGCGGCAGGCGGTCGTCGAACCGCGCCTCCGCGGGCATCCGCTCCGTGAGCGGCTCGCTGAGGTCGAACCACACTTCCGAGCTGGCGACGTCGTCGTGCGCCAGGCTCATCTGGCCGGCAAGCAGGCCTTCGCGCGGGGCGAGGACGATCTCGGTGTCGGTGGCCTGGATGATCCCGACGGGCTTGCCGTCGATCATCGCGCGCGGCGGGCTGCCGTCGCGCAGCAGGTTGCGCCCGCGCACGCGCAGCTGGCGCCGCGCGCTGTCGCCCTGGCGCTCGCCGTCGATCTCGACGTCGTTGATCATCGGGCGGGTGGCGCGCGACAGCACGCGCTCCAGCTTGTCGATCGGCAGGTTGGTGATCCGCCCGACCGAGCCGCCCAGTCCCTGCTGGCGCATCTCGTTGAGCTTCGAGACGGTCCGCACGCCGACCCGGTCGAGCCGGCGAATCTCCTCTTCGCTGAGCTCGTCGGTCATCTCGGTGAGCAGCGTGTCGTCCTTGGTGTCGACCGCCAGCTGGACCGCGTTCTCCTCGATCATGGGCTTGGTGATCGCGGTGAAGACGAGGTGCAGCACGCTGGCCTCGGTGTCTCCCGATCCGGCCGGCTTGATGTGGACCTGGCCGTCCCGCATCTCGACGTGAGCCTTCAGGTCCATGGTGATGTCCCTGATCGCGAATGTCAGCGCCAGGCTGTCGTTCTGGGCCTTGAGCGTCATGCGCGCCTGCGCGGTGTCGAGCTGCGACTGGACCGCCTGGATGAAGTCCTCCAGCGCGACGATCGAGGCGGTGCCGGTCCTCATGCGCCGCGCTCCACCACGATCCTGGCGGTGAGGCGGCTGGCGGGCCGGTCGAACGGAGTCCTGAGGCGTGTGCGCGGGCTGTCGGCCAGCACCACCCACTGCCCGTCGCGGTGCTCGATGCCGGCTTCGACCGGCAGGTCGAGCTCGACCGAGCTGGGTGCGATGCCGGCCGCGGCGAAGGCGCGGGCCCCGCGCTCGCCGACCGCGCCGAGGCCGGCGACCAGCTCGGTCAGCATTTCGCCGAGCGGGCGGCGCGGCGCGGTCATGCCGGCGCTCCCGGCTGTGAAGTCGAGGGGGGCGCGGGCAGGGGCGCGGGGGCTGCAACCGCGGCCGGAGCCGGCGGCTCGGCGACGGGCAGCGGCGCGGCCGGCGGCGCCTTACGCGCGGCGCTCGCCACCGCCGGGCGGGCGGCGCGTTCGAGCAGGACCCGCTGGGCGTCGTCGATGAACCGTTCGAGCGGCAGCGTCTCGCTGGAGAAGTTGATCTTCACCTCGCCGAACAGCTCGGCGTTGAGCGTGCTGTCGGTCTGGGCGTTGACGCCGACGGTCGAGACCTTGGTGACCGGAGCCGCGTAAGCCGTGCTACCGCGCGTCGCCCAGCTGCCCGACGAGGAGGAGGCGTTGCCGGGATCGTCGCTGACCGCGTAGTCCACCGCCGCCCGGTCGGCCGCCGCGGCGCGGAAGCGCAGCCGAGCGGTGATCGACCCGTCGTCGACCTTTATCCGCTGCATGCCGAGCATGACCAGCGTCGCCAGCGTCTGCATCCGGTCGCGCGCCATGCGGTCGCGCGCCATCGGGATCAGCTGCTCCTCGATCAGCTCCTGGCTGAGCGGCTGGTCGTCGAGTCCGTAATCGGCGAGCCAGTCCGCTTCGGGCCCGGAGCCGAACTCGTCGACGCCGCCGCGCGGAACCAGCGCCAGGCTGCTGCCTTGCGACGCGAGTTCGAGGTCCGTGGGATGTTGGCCGACCAGCCAGTCGCGCGCCTGGTTGAGAGTGATGTTCTCGTCGCGGAACTGTTCGACCGGCTTGGAGATCGCCGCCACGAGGTCCGCGAAGGCGTCCATCTGGCGGATCGAGGAATCGACCATCGCGTCCCACGTGCCGTGGATCAGCGAGGCGACGAATTCGGGGAAGTCGAGCTCGTCGGAGAGCGAGCCGGCGCGGCGGCCGATGGTCTCGGTCGCCGGCTGCTTGGCGCTGCCGCCGGGGGCCGGCCCGGCGGCCTGTTCGTCCTCGAACGGATCGCCGCCTCTGGCAGGCTGCGCGCTGGGACTTCCGCCCCAGAACGAGTTGCCGGCCATGCCGCGCGACGGCGCTGGGGCGTCGGGACTGGCCCGGCGCCCGCTCGCCGCCGGCGGGGGGGGAAGGTCGCCGCGCATCGGCATCAGGCGTGTTCGAACGGACGGACGACGTTGGTCGGATTGCCCCCGCCGGGACGCGAATGCTGCACCCACCGGCTGGTCACGTCATAAGTCCCGTCGGCGTAGAGCGTGACCCGGGTGTTGGCGATCTGATCGTCCGCGATCACTTCGTCGAACACGTACTGGATGTTGACGTGCAGCGCCGGGACCTGGGCCGGCCCGGCCGCGCGCGCCTGCGAGCTGCGCGCGTAGAGCCGCGAATCGTCCTCGATCGTGGCGGTGACGGTCAGGCCCCAACCGGCGGCGTCGTCGTGGCCGATGTCCTCGATGTAGATGCGGCCGAGCGAGGTGCCGTTGTACTGCCAGCGGATCTGCAGCCAGCAATAGATGTCATCAATGCCGAACGTCCCGCCTACGAGCGGCCAGTCGCGCAGGGTCACAGTACCTTCCTGGAAGGCCGCCTGCCTGGCCGGTGCGCGGTCGCCCGGATGCTTGACGCCGGCCCAGTTGGAAAGGTGGGTGGCGATGTCGCCGGAATTGGCGCTGACGACCTCGATCGCGGTGCCGGCGATCGTGGCCGCCGCGCCGACATCGAAGCCCTGGCCGCGCCTGACCGGCACCGGCGGGGGCGCCGCGCGGCGCTCTCCGCCTGCCATCGCATAGCCCGCCGGCGCCGAGGTGCTGCGGTTGATGCTGCGCCCGGCGGGCACGCCGCCGCTGAGGATCTGAACGTAGGCGGGATTGCCCGCCGCAGCCATTTCGTACTCGGCCTGGAAATCCTCGTACTTCATGATGTAGCGGCTGCCTGTGTTGTGAGTGGGCGCGTAGCCGCCCGGGCTGCCGGGCGTGCCGACCGGTCGATCCCACGGATCGGCGACGCGCACGAAATGGTTGGTACCGTCGGAATACATGCCGACGACCAGCACGGCGTGTCCCGACAGGTTCGACGCGCTCGCCATCTTGCCGACGTAGAGCGGGCCGTGGTTCTCGATCAGCGCCTTGAACCCTTCGGGCAGATAACACTGCGGCGGATGAGCGGTGAGGCCCAGCGCGGCCGCCGCGGCCTGGCGTTCCGCCCAGGGCAGGCCGTGAGCGATATCCTTGCCGCATTGCCGGGCGATCGTTTCCGGAGCGATACTCACCTGGTCGCGCCAGCCGATCAGCATCGACAGCGTGGTCGCCCAGCAGCCGTTGTCGGTCGGTTGCGGGATCAGCTGGACGTCGTCCCACTGGATCGACCACCGGCCGCCGACACCCATGGCGAATCCCGCCGGGGCAGACGTGCTGCGGTTGATCGCACGGCCGATCGGAACGCCGGGGGCGAGGATCTGCACGAAGGTCTCGTCGGCATTGCCGCGAATGCCAAGTTCGTATTCGCGCGCGAAAGTGGCGTAGTCGCGCGTGTAGCGCTGGCCGCCATTGGCCGGGTCGTTGACGCGGACATGGTACTGCCCGCCCTGCTCGAGCATGCCGACCACCACCACGGCGTGCGTGGTCCCGGTGGCGCTGCCCATCGACTTGCCGACGTAGAGCGGGCCGTCCGTCTCGATCAGGCTCCAGAACCCTTCGGGCGTGTAGCTCTGCGGCGATTGCGGCTGAAGGCCGAACTGGCGGCCGACGTCGTCGCGGTCGGCCCACGGCAGGACGTTGTTGATGTCGCGTCCGCACTGGTCGGCGATGCCGTGGGGCGAGATGCTGACCTGATCGCGCCAGCCGACGATCATCGCCAGCGCGGTGGCCCAGCACGCCAGCTGGGTCGGCTGAGCGACCAGCGGGACATCGTCCCACTGGATCGAGCGCGCGGTGCCGACTCCCATGCCCACCGACATCGCGAAGCCGGCAGGCGGATTGCCGCTGCGGTCCGGCTGGCGCCCGGCCGGGACGCCGAGCGAGAACATCTGCACGTTGGCCTCGCCCGGGCTGGTGTCTCGCGCGGCCTGCAGCTCGTATTCGTGCTCGAAGTCCTCGAACCGCAGGATGTAGCGGCTGCCCTGGTTGTGCGTGGACTGGTAGGAGCCGGGGTTGCCGGGCGTGCCGACGCTGCGGTCCCAGGGATCGGCGATGCGCACGAGCCACTGTCCGCCGTCCTGGTACATGCCTACCGCGAGCACCGCGTGCCCGGACAGGTTGGAGGCGCTGGCCATCTTGCTGACGTAGAGCGGGCCGTCGCTCTCGAGCAGGTCGTAGAGCCCTTCGGCGGTATAGCACTGTGGTGGAATCGGATTGAGGCCGAGCCGCTGCGCTGTCGCGCGGTGCTCGGTCCAAGGAAGACCGTGATCGATGCTCTTGCCGGCTTGCTGCGCGATGGTTTGCGGGGCGATGCTGACCTGATCGTGCCAGCCGACGAGCATGGCGATAGTCGTCGCCCAGCAGCTCTTGTCGGTCGGCTGGTTGACCAGTTGCACGTCGGGCCAGTGAATGCTGCGCGTCGCGGCCTGGGCATGGGCCTGCGGCGTGGCGAACAGGTCGTCGTCGAGGGGGACCGGCCGCTGCGAAGGTTCGAGCTTGTCGAGCAGCGGTCCGACCGAAGCTTCGGGGAGCCCGAGATCGAGAGCTTCGCCGATGCGCTGGACGAATCCGCCGCCGATGCGCGCGGCGCGCTGGCGCGCGCTTCCCGGCGGGTCGGGCATGACGGCTTGGGCGTCGGCGCGCACGTCGTCCGCGGCATGGGCATGCTCCTGATAGGCGGCCTCGCGTGCGGGCAGCTCGGGCAGCTCGCCGAAGCCGTCGTTGTACTCGGCCGGACCGGCCGGCTGAGGGGCCGTCCGCGACTTGTTCGCCGTTACCGGCTGTGCGGGGCGCGCGGGCTCGGTGCCCGGCTGCGCCGCGTCCCCGGTCCATTCCATCAGCGGCGGGCTGCCGGTCCGGGCGGGGGCGAAGCTGCGGCGCAGAGTCCGTCCGGTGAAGCCGCTCAGCGAGACGTAGGGGCTGCCTTCGCGCGGCGCCGCGTCGACCTTCAGTCCGCCCTGGTCGGCGCGTCCGGTGGCGAGGGCAAAGAACAGCCTGTCCTGGCCGATGAATCGCGCGAGCACTTCGGGAGGCACCACGAACACGCCTTCTCCGCGGGGGACCGAAAGCAGCCCGTGCTCACGGCTCGAATAGAAGTTCGCGGCCGTGCGGCGGGCGCGGTTCTCGGGCCGGAACAGGTCGATGGCGGTCGCCAGCACGACTTCGGCCTGGACGTCGGCCTGCGCGGTTCGCACGGCGAAGCCGAGCATCGGAAAGCGGTCGTTTACCTGCATGCGGTTGGGGCGGATTTGCGCGGTCATTGTGTCTCACCTGTCTTCTTGGAAAGGGATGGGCGGCGGGGGGGACGGGCGGGCCCGCGGTGATCGGAGGCGCCGTTGCCGGCGCCTTTGCGCGACAGTTCGCGAAGCTCGCGGGCACGCTGTTCGAATTCCTCGGGGAGGGAGCGCAAGACGATGTCGAACGCCGCTCCCTGCTCGCCGATCGCGGCGATCGGTCCGTGCTCGGCCTCGTGCTCGGCGACCGCCTGGACCAGTAGCTCGCACAGCATCTTGGCATAGGGCGGGGAGATCGCGACCGGCGTATGGATAGACAGGTCGCCGCCGTTCTGCTGGCCCGAGGGACGGAACTGCCCGAGCTCGATCAGGAACTCGTACGGATTGTGGGCGACTTCGAAATAATTGACGTAGAGCGAGGCGTGCCCCGCCCGCCTGACGCCGACGTCTTCGCTGGTGCTGACTTGGGCCAATGTCCCGCCTCGTTGCCTGTCGTTGCTGCAAGGCTTTCAGCAGGATGCGTGCCAGAATCGATTTGTCTTTGAGTTACAACTTGTTGGGTGAAATGGCGAATCGCGGGGGTGTAACATGTTACATTCGCGAACCCGTCGTGACGCCCGCATGTGACAGCGGCGCTGTTACAGCTCTTCGTCGCGGCCGGTCCTGCGGTGCGGGGGCGTAACGCTCTGCGCGAGGTTGTACTTCGTCATCTTGCGGTACAGCGTCATTCGCGACCAGTGCAGCGACTTGGCGGCCTGGGCCTTGTTCCAGTTGGTCTGCTCCAGCGCGGCCAGCATGCGTTCGCATTCGCCCATTCCGGTGTGCGAATAGGACTGGCGCAAGTGGGCAAAGGCGTTGGGGATGTTGCCCATCGTGATCGGGCCAGCGGGCGGATCGATGAAGACGGCCTCGACGAAATTGCGGACTTCGCGGATATTTCCCGGCCAGTCGTAGCCGACCAGCAGGCTCAGCACTTCGGGATCGATCCCGCGCACGCTGGTGCGCCGGTCGCAATTGAACCTGTCGATGAAGTGATCGATGTAGAGCCGGATATCCTCGGGGCGATCGGCGAGGGATGGAATGTCGATGCGCGCGACGTTGATGCGGTAGTAGAGATCGCTGCGGAAACGGCCGGTGCTCACCGCATCCTCCACATCGACGTTGGTTGCCGCGATCACCCGCAGGTCGAACTTCTCCGGCTCGCTCGCGCCGATCGGGTAGGCTTCCTTCTCCTCGAGCAGGCGGAGCAGCTTGGTCTGGTTGTAGGGGGAAAGTTCGCCGATCTCGTCGAGGAACAGAGTCCCGCCGTCGGCCAGCTTGGCCTTGCCCGGGCGCGATGCGACGGCGCCGGTGAAGCTTCCGCGCTCGAACCCGAACAACTCGCTTTCGAACAGCGCATCGGGAATGGCGGCGCAGTTGATGGCCACGAACGGATTCGCGCTGCGGCGGCTCTGGCGATGGATAGAGCGGGCGAAGTGCTCCTTGCCGGTGCCGGTCTCCCCGGTGATCAGCGCGGGGGCGTCGGATCGGGCGATCTTGGGCAAGTCGCGCCGCAAGGCGAAGATCGCCCCGCTCCGTCCCAGGATCTCGGCGGCGCCTTGCGACACAGGAGTTCCTCCCCTGCGACCATGAGTTTTTTATTATAGCTGCATGACCGTCAGAGACGGGATGCCGAACGCGTGGGACAAGAATGGAGACCCATCCCCCTCGGTTCAATTTCTACGGTGAATCCCGTGATTCGGCCAAGAACGATTCATCGTGAAATCGGCACCATCTGTCTAACAAGTTTCGATATACCGCCACTTTGACAACAATTGTAGTTAACAGAAATCGCTTTTGTTAAGATTTCTTAACGGGCAATCGTTCGCATGCGAAGAAATGACCAAAATCGCCACCAGCCGCAAAAGCGGTCCGCGGTTCGGGAGAACGCGGGCTTGGCTTCCTGCTCCGAGCCAGTCGGAAGAATTGAGGTAATGGAATGCCAGGGCCAGTGGATCCTCGCCATACGCTGCGAGCAGGTTCGGGTTCGAAGCGAGATATCCTTGCCAATCGAACGTGTTGGTCGGACGTCCCTCCGATGCCTTCGAGAATGAAGTGCTCCGACAGAGCGCCGGGCGAGATCCCGACCTGTTCGAGGATGTCAGGGTTCGACGCGCCGTAGAGAAGCGGGTTGAACCCGCCGGGAGCACGTCCTTCCGGACGGCCGAAGATCAGCCAGTGCTTGTTCGCCGTCAGCGGGTCGGCGCCGAAGCTCGCAATGAGGTCCGAATTGGACGCGAGGTAGCGGAGACCGTCGAAGGCCCCGGACGAGAACTCGCTCCAGCCTATCTTCTCTCCCCCAGCGAGACCTGTTCGATGTTTCTGACGCGGTCGGAATCGGTATGGCCGGTGATGCGTCACCAGCCGTCGCCGCCGACCAGCAAGTTGGACCGCCCGTCACCGGCCAGCGAATCGGTGAAGGCGGTGCCGATCACGCCTCCGACGTTGCGAACGGCCTGCGCGGTGCCGCCGACCTGCGCGGTCTGGCCTGACAGGTTCACCACGATTGCGCTCGAAAAGACCGAAAAATCGAGCAGGTCGATGCCCGCGCCGCCGTCGAGATCGTCCGCGCCGCCCGCACACCGCTGGCCGGGACGGGCTGGCGCTTCGCGCCGTTCCGCATTAGCTGCGGACCATGACGACAGACTCCCCGAACGTTCGCGCGGCCGTCGACGAGCTCTGTGCGATTTACGATGCCTCGGTGGCCAACTTGCGCGCCGCGATCTCGGCTTATGTGCGTGACGGAACGCGGCCAACACCCGAAGCGCGCGCGCAAGGATGCTTCGCCTATCCGGAATTGCGTATCGAGCATGTCTCCTCAGCTTCGCCGCCGTCACTCTCGCGCGCCTTTGCCCGCCTAAACCTCCCCGGAAGCTACGCGTCGAGCGTCGCGCAACCGTCGCTCTATCGCGGCTACCTGACCGAGCAGCTCGGCCACCTCGTCGGCGATTACGGGGTGGAGCTCCAGGTCGGCCGCTCGGCCAGCGAGATCCCATACGCCTACGTGCTCGACGGCGCGGGCATCGATCTCGGCCATATCGGCGCCGCGGAGCTGGCGCGCTTCTTTCCTGCGACCGAACTCGTCCACATCGGCGACGAGGTGGTCGACGGCCTGTGGCGCCCGCGCCTGAGCGAGCCGCGGCCGCTCGCGCTGTTCGATGGACCGCGCACCGATTTCAGCCTCGCGCGGCTCAGGCATTACACCGGGACGCCGCCCGAGGACTTCCAGCACTTCGTGCTGTTCACCAATTATGTCCGCTACGTCGACGAATTCATCGCCTTTGCGACCAAGGAGTTGAGCAGGCCGGGCAGCGGCTACAGCCGCCTGTCTGTTCCGGGCGGCAGCTACCAGGGCGGGGATGCCGGCGAGCTCGAGGCGCAGATCGCGGCGGGGCCGTGGCGCAAGTTCCAGATGCCCGCCTATCACCTCGTCGGCGAAGACCGGCGCGGCGTGACGTTGGTGAACATCGGGGTAGGCCCGTCGAACGCCAAGAACATCTGCGATCACGTCGCGGTGCTGAGGCCGGAAGCCTGGCTGATGATCGGTCATTGCGGCGGACTGCGCGAATCGCAGCGGATCGGCGATTACGTGCTCGCGCACGCCTATCTGCGCGACGACCATGTGCTCGATGACGTGCTTCCCATCGAAATACCGCTTCCCGCGATCGCCGAGGTCCAGCAGGCGCTGTTCGACGCGACCATGCAGGTGACCGGGGAAGACGAGGATGCGGTCAAGAAACGCCTCCGCACCGGCACGGTGGTGACGACCGACGATCGCAACTGGGAGCTGCAGTACACCCGCTCCGCGCTGCGCTTCAACCAGAGCCGCGCGGTGGCGATCGATATGGAATCGGCAACCGTCGCGGCGCAGGGCTATCGCCACCGCGTCCCCTACGGCACGCTGCTGTGCGTGTCCGACAAGCCGCTCCACGGGGAGATCAAGCTCGCCGGCCAGGCGAACGCCTTCTACCAGTTCGCGATAAGCCAGCACTTGCGGGTCGGGATCGAGGCGCTCGAGATTCTCAAGCGCGAAGGCGAGGGGCTGCACAGCCGCAAGCTGCGCAGCTTCGACGAGCCGCCGCTGCGCTAGGGTCCGGACCCTAGTCCGCCAGACTGCGCGGTCCGAACGCCGCGGGAAGCAGGTCGGAAAGCCGGTATTCCAGGATTTTTTCGGCACTGCACGACCACACGACCGGATCGGTCCCGTCCAGCTCGGCCAGCTCGTTCAGGACTTGTCGGCAGCGGCCGCATGGCGTCACCGGGGCGGCGCCCGCTCCGATCACCGCAACTTCGACCAGCCCGCCGCGGCGCCCGTCGGCCATCGCCCTGGCGACCGCCACGGTCTCGGCGCACAGCGAGAGACCGTAGCTGGCGTTCTCGACATTGGAGCCGGTGACGATCTCGCCGTCGTCGAAGCGCAGCGCGGCGCCGACGCGGAAGTTCGAATAGGGGGCATAGGCCCGGGCCATCGCGGCACGCGCCGCGGCGACTAGCTCGTTGCGGTCAGGCACCCCGCGCAGTGTCCGGCTGCCCGATCCTGCCCGCGAGCCAGATCAGGAACGCGATCAGCGGCGGGACGAGGACGATCGAGAGGACCACCTTGGCGAGCGCCTGCCCGAGCAGCAGCGAGCCGATCGGGAACTCGCCGTAGAACGCCAGCGTGATGAAGATCAGCGTATCAACCACCTGGCTCAGCGCCGAGGCGATCGCGCCGCGCGCCATCATCCACCAGCCGCCGCCTCCGTCCGCGCCACTGCCACGCAGCGCCGAGAAAATGCGCACGTTGAGCCACAGCGAGACGAAATAGGCGACCGGCCCCGCCGCCATGATCCGCCAGGTCTGGGACAGCACGGTTTCGAACGCGGTTACATTCTCCGGCGGCATGGTGGCTGGGGGAGGCAGGCTGAGCACGACGAAGATCAGGGCGATCGACAGCGCCAGCGGCACGAACCCCCAGCGGACCATGCTGTTCGCCATCGCAGCGCCGTAGAGCTGCGCGACCGTGCTCGAGATCACCACCAGCATCAGGAAGGCGAAGATCCCGGCCTCGACCGCGAGCGGCCCGAGCGCCACCTGCTTGAACCCGAGCACTCCGGCGATGCAGGTCATCCCGCCGTAAAGCAGCGCATAAGCGAACAGCGGCCTGGGGATTGCGGGTGCGCGCGGGGCATCGCTCATGGGCGGATGACTATTCGGCTTGTGGATGGATGGGAAGTGGCTGCGTCGCGGGGTTTGACGGCGCCTGTGCAAAAGGCGACACACCCGTCAATCTCCGGACTCGAAAGCACCCCATGCCGCCCGTCGCGATAAACCTCATCGGCATCGTCGCGATCCTGGCCATCGCCTTCGTCCTTTCGTCCGGCAAGAAGCGGATCCGCCTGCGCGTCGTCGGGCCGGCGTTCGCGCTGCAAGTCGGGCTCGCCGCGCTCGTGCTCGGAACCCCCTGGGGCGCCGCGGCCATCCAGGCGATGGCGAACGGCGTCTCGGCGCTGCTGTCCTATGCCACGACCGGCACCGAGTTCCTGTTCGGGGCGAGCGAGACAAATCCGATCATCTTCTTCGCCTCGCTGGTCTCGATTCTCTACTACCTCGGGATCATGCAGCGCGTTGTGCGCTGGGTCGGCGGGGCGATCGGCTGGGTCACCGGGATCAGCCGCGTCGAATCGCTGGGCGCGGCGGCCAACATCTTCGTCGGCCAGTCCGAAAGCCCGCTGGTGGTGCGGCCCTACCTCGCGGCGCTGACACCCGCGCGGCTGTTCACGCTGATGACCGTCGGCATGGCGGGCGTCGCGGGCACGATCCTCGCCGCCTACGCCGGGCTGCTCGGAAGCGAGTACCTGCCGTTCCTGCTCGCGGCCGCGTTCATGTCGGCGCCGGGCGGGATCCTGATGGCCAAGATCATCATGCCCGACGAAGACGGCGCGCCGCCCGACGGGGAACCGATCACGCTGCCGCAAGGCCGCATCAGCGCCGAAGGGCCGGCCGCGATCACCGAAGGCGAGACCCCGCACGAGGTCGCCGCGGCGATGGACGGCGATCACAAGGCGGCCAACATCATCGAGGCCGCCGCGCAGGGCGCGCAGACCGGCGTCAAGCTGGCGGTCGCCGTCGGCGCGATGGTGCTGGCCTTCGTCGCGCTGGTGGCGCTCGCCAACGGCATCCTCGGCGGTATCGGCGGGTGGTTCGGCCAGCCCGACCTCTCGTTCCAGATGCTGGTCGGCTACCTGTTCGCGCCGGTCATGTTCCTGCTCGGCATCCCGTGGGACGAAGCGCAAGTCGCCGGCGGGCTGTTCGGCACCAAGATCGTGCTCAACGAATTCGTCGCGTTCATCGACCTCGGCGCGATGGACCCCGGCGCGCTCAGCGAACGGACCCGGGCGATCGTCACCTTCGCGCTGTGCGGGTTCGCCAACTTCAGCTCGATCGCGATCCAGATGGCGGTGACCGGCGGCCTCGCGCCGAACCAGCGGCCGGTGATCGCCCGGCTCGGGCTCAAGGCGCTCGCCGCCGGATCGCTCGCCAACCTGATGAGCGCGGCGCTGGCGGGTCTCTTTCTCTCGCTGTAAAGGCGGGCGCATGACCGACATCGCTTCCGTTAGCCTGACCACGCCGCTGGCCGACCTCGCCGACGAACTCGGCCAATCCTTCGCCGAATACGGATTCGCCATCGTCCGCGACCACGGCATCCCGGCGGACCTGATCGCCCGCGCGGAAGAGAAATCGCGCGCCTTCTTCGCCCTGCCGGAAACGGTGAAGATGCAATACCACCTCAAAGGGCAGGGCGGCGCTCGGGGCTACACGCCATTCGGGGTCGAGCGGGCCAAGGATGCCGCTGTCCATGATCTCAAGGAGTTCTGGCACGTCGGGCGGACCCTGCCGCCGGGCCATCCGCTCGAGCCTTACATGCAGCCGAACGTCTGGCCCGAGGAAGTCGAGAGCTTTCGAACCACATTCGAGACGCTCTATGCCGCGTTCGAACAGACCGGGCTGCGCATCCTTGCGGCGATCGCCCTGCATCTCGGGCTTCCCGAGCACTTCTTCGAGCCGACGGTCGAGGACGGCAACTCGGTCATGCGCCTGCTGCACTACCCGCCCGTGCCGGTGGAAGCCGAGGGCCGGATCCGCGCCGCCGCGCACGAGGACATCAACACCATCACCCTGCTGCTCGGCGCCGAGGAGGCGGGCCTCGAGCTGCTGTCGAAGGACGGGCGCTGGCTTCCCGTCTCGCCGCCCGAAGGCGCGCTCGCGGTCAACATCGGCGACATGCTCCAGCGCCTGACCGCCGGCCGGCTGCGTTCGACCACGCACCGCGTCGTCAACCCGACAGGGGACCGCGCGCGGCATGCGCGCTACTCGATGCCCTTCTTCCTGCACTTCCGCCCGGATTTCGTGATCGACGCGCTCGAGAGCTGCGTCGACCCCGCGCGGCGCGAGGAGGCCGAGTCGCCGATCACGGCGCACGACTACCTGATGCAGCGTCTGCGCGAGATCAATCTGGTCTAGGCTGGGCCGGGCTGCGGCCGGGTAACCGAATCCCGCAGCATGTTGCGTTGCGGCAACAAATTGCAAAAGTGCTTAAATTCAGCATCTTGACGGTGGACAAGCTGTGGATAACCGCGGAGCGCGGGCACGTAACCGAAACGTCACAAAAATGACCTTGATGTGTCTCGAATCGTTTCTAACGCAACGGTATCGGGACAATCAAAGGGGCTCCTCACCCATGCAACTGAAGTATCTCCTGGCGGCCGGAGCGGCCAGCCTGTCGCTCGCCGCGATCCTTCCGGCGCCGATCGCCGCGCAACAGATCACTTCGGGGATTCAGGGGGCCGTCACCGACGGAACGGGCGCTCCGATCGTCGGCGCCACGGTGACCGTCACCGACACCCGCACCGGCGCCACGCGCACGATCACGACCGGCTCGGGCGGCACTTTCGCCGCCACCGGCCTCGTCACCGGGGGACCCTATACGGTGACGGCGAATGCGGACGGGTACGAGGGGCAGACGGTCTCCGACATCACCACCAGCCTGCAGGGCAACACCAGCCTGACCTTTACGCTGGAGAGCGGCGGCGGCGTGATCACGGTGCTGGGCAGCCGCGTGCGCCTGACTCAGCTCGCGGTCGGCCCGGGCACTAGCTTCGCCGGAGAGGTCCTGGAGGCCGCGCCGAGCTTCAACCGCGATATCCGCGACATCATCCGCGCCGACCCGCGCGTAAGTCTCGACCGCGACGACGGCGGCTCGGGCGTCGACCGCATTTCGTGCCTCGGCGGCAACGACCGCGGCAACGCCTTCACCGTGGACGGCATCAGCCAGGGCGACATCTACGGCCTCAACGACACCGGCTTCTCCTCACGCAGCTCTACCCCGCTGCCCTACGATGCGATCCGCGAGACGCAGGTCCAGTTCGCGCCGTTCGACGTCGAGTTCGGCAACTTCACCGGCTGCGCGATCAACGTCGTCACAAAATCTGGCGGCAATCAGTTCCACGGCGGCGGTTATTTCGAATATTCGGACAGCGGCATGCGCGGCAGCACGGTGGCAGGCCGCAACGTCGCGCCGATCGAGCCCGACAAGCGCTGGGGCGCCTGGCTCGGCGGCCCGATCATTCCCGACCGCCTGTTCTTCTTCGCCGCCTACGAACACCAGGAAGCCGGCCAGTCGCAGGACGACGGCCCGATCGGCGCCGGCTACGCCAACGAGCTCGCCTCGGTCACCGTGGCCAACTTCAACGAATTCTCGGACATCCTGAGCACGGTCTACGGCATCGACACCGGCGGTCTGGTCACCAGCCGGCCGTTCGAGAACGACCGCTACTTCGGCCGGCTCGACTGGCAGATCACCGACGACCATCGTCTCGAGCTGACCTACCAGCGGCTCGAGGAAGCGACCACGCGCGCCGACGACTTCAGCAGCTCGGCCACCAACGGGCGCATCACCGGCCTCAACACGTTCTACCTGAGCGGCACCGTATCGAACTACTACTCGGGCCGCCTCTACTCGCAGTGGAGCGACGCCTTCTCGACCGAGCTGCGCTACTCGCGCTCGGAGATCCAGGATCTCCAGGACCCGGTCGGCGGCGGCGAGGCGCAGGACGCCAACCCGATCCCGCGCATCATCGTCGGCGTCACCAACAACGGCAACAGCGGCCAGCTCCTCGCCGGACCGGGTTTCTCGCGTTCGGCGAACGACCTGCAGACCACGGTCGACGCGGGCCGCTTCGTGGCGAAGTACGAGGCTGGAAACCACAGCCTGAAGTTCGGCGCCGAGTTCAACCGCGCCGACCTGTTCAACCTGTTCGTGCAAGGTGCCACCGGCACGATGTACTTCCGCAGCCTCGACGACCTGCGCAACGGCATCCTCGCCAACGGTACGTTCACCAACCCGTCGGCGGCGCAGATCGTGGGCGGGCAGGCGGTCGGCGCCGAAGGCAACTTCAGCGCGACCGGCGACGTCCGCGACGCCGCGGCGGCGTTCAAGCGCACGATCTACTCGGTCTACGCGCAGGACGACTGGCAGGTCACCGACGCGCTGAGCGCCGTGCTCGGCGTCCGCGTCGACTGGTACAAGGGCGATGCGCCGGCCGAGAATCCGAACTTCGTCACCCGCTACGGCTTCAGCAACGCGCACGGCTTCAGCGATCTCGACCCGATCATCATGCCGCGCATCGCGCTCACGCATGACATGGACGACTTCGCCGTGTTCACCCGTCCGCAAGTGCGCGCCGGCGTCGGCGTGTTCGCCGGCGGCGACCCGCTGGTGTGGTTCGGCAACGCCTTCCAGAACGACGGCCGCGGCTTCGCCACCGGCACGACAACGGCGGCTGCCTGTGGAGCGGGTCCGCTGGACGTGGTCCAGAACGGCCAGTTCACGGGCCTGCCGACCTGCTTCCAGGCTGCCGCCAGCGCCTCTGCGGCGGCCGGCCTCGGCGACACCCAGTCGATCAACCAGGACATCGAGATGCCTTCGGTGCTGCGCGCCAACATTGGTTTCTCGTCCGGCCTCGACTTCACCCCGACCGGCTTCCTGAGCGGCTGGGATCTCAATCTCGACTACATCTACAGCAAGTACCGCGACCCGCTGACCATCGTCGACCTTTCGCAGACGCCCTGGATTGCGCGAGGGCTCAACGGTTTCACGATCGACGGCCGTCCGATCTATGCGGCGATCGACCCGACGCGTACGAACTGCGACGCCGTGCTGAGCGACCTGACTCCGACGCCGATCTGGACGGGCGTCACCGCAGCGTGTTTCGGCACCTCGCGCGACGACGAGCTGCAGCTGATCAACGGCCCCGGCTTCGAGAGCCATATCGCCTCGGCGATCCTGTCGAAAAACTTCGACGGCGGCGTGTTCACGCAAGGCGGGTCCACGTACTTCAGCGTCGGCTATTCATACACCGACGCGCACGACCGCCGAAACATGTACAACTCCACCGCGGGGTCGAACTACGACCTGACGGCGGCGTTCGACCGGCAGAACCCGGCCGAATCGCGCGGCTTCTATTCGAGCAAGCACAACATCTCGACGCAGCTGAACTTCAAGGAGGAGTTCTTCGGGGACTACGCCACGCGCCTGGGCATCACCTTCATCGCGCGCTCCGGCCGACCCTACAGTGCGACGTTCACCGGCGGCGGTGAGTTCAACGACAGCGCTTCCGGCTTCGAAAACGCGCTGGCGTACATCCCGACCGGTCGAAACGATCCCAATGTAGTCTTCATTCCCACTCTATCATCTAGTGGGGTAGTTGTGCGAACCGCCGACCAAGTAGCTGCGGATCTCGACGCCTACATCTCGGCGACCGATTGCGTGAACAAGTACCGGGGCCGGTCGATCCCCCGCAACACGTGCTCGAACGAATGGTATTACGATCTTGATCTGTCGTTCTCGCAGGAAATCCCCGGTCCGGGCTCATTTTTCGGAGTCGACGATCGCCTGAAGCTCTTCGCTACGTTCGACAACTTCCTGAACTTCCTCGACAGCGACTGGAACGTCCAGCGTCGCCGCAACTTCGCCGGGCTGCAGGACATTGCGACGGCCGGGCGTGCAGCTGCCGGAGCTGCGAATCCGGCCGTCCCGGCGGTCGATTCACAGGGCCGCTACGTCATCTCGGCCTTTAACCCGGACATCGAAGCCGACAACCAGATCAACATCAGCTCGTCGGTGTGGCGCCTCAAGATCGGCGTCAGCTACGATTTCTGATCCGGCGGCGATCGGATAAGAGGGGGGCGGCGTCGCGAGGCGCCGCCCTTCCTACTTGAGCGATGCGGAAAGCGAGGCGAGGAATGCGAGTACCGGGATCCACGCGCAGGGCCGCTGCGGCGCTGGGCCTGTTGGCGCTCTCGGCCTGCGCCACGGTTCCGC
>Ga0307505_10000211_pt1 | contig 70946 bp, 67 predicted proteins | sample 23_S_MG_FD_202183 | JGI IMG/M metagenome (GOLD analysis project Ga0307505, IMG submission 202183) | Soil microbial communities from Populus trichocarpa stands in riparian zone in the Pacific Northwest, United States - 23_S | ecosystem: Environmental > Terrestrial > Soil > Riparian zone > Trees... | reverse complement strand
CATCTGGCGGCGCTTCGGCGACGGAAGGATTCCCATCATCTCGCGGTATTTCGCGACCGTGCGGCGGGCAATGTCGATATCCTCCGCCTTGAGCATCTTGGCGATCTTCTGGTCGCTGAAGGGACGCTTGTCGTCCTCGGCGCCTATGATCATACGAATGCGATTCTTCACGGATTCCGCGGACACATCGGAATCATCCGCGCCCTTCACACTCGACGTGAAAAAGTACTTCAGCTCGAAGATCCCTTGCGGCGTGTGCATGTACTTGTTCGCCGTGGCCCGGCTCACCGTGGACTCGTGCATCTTGATGTCGTCGGCGACCTGCTTCAGCACCAACGGGCGCAGGTGATCGACGCCTCGATCGAGAAAGTCCTTTTGAAAGCGAACGATGCTGTTCGCCACCATCAAGAGCGTCTGTTGACGTCGCTGGATGCACGAGATCAGCCACTGGGCCGATCTCATCTTCTTGTTGATGAATCGCTTGGCGTCGGTGCCGCCGTCCGCGCCCAGGACGCGCCGATAGTACGAACTGACCCGCAGCCTCGGCAGCCCCTCGTCGTTGAGCGTGACGACGTGTTCGTCCCCGTCCTTGCTGACGTAGACGTCCGGCGTGATGTAGCGGACGTCGCCCTCGCCGTAGTTCCGGCCCGGCTTGGGTTCGAGCCGCGCGATGTCGTGCGCCGCCTCGATGACCGCTTCGACCGGGACGTTGAGCTCCTTGGCGATCTTATCGAAGCGTCGCGCCTCGAGGAGATCCAGATGATCGCGAACGATCGCTCCGACGAGCGCGTTCTCTTCCCCGAGCACGCGGAGTTGCAGCAGAAGACACTCGCGGAGATTTCGCGCTCCGACACCGGGCGGTTCCAGATCCTGGATGGACTTCAGCGCGCGGTCGACGACCTCGAAGTCGGTGGCGCTCTGAAAGGCGACGTCTTCGATGTCGACCTGCAGGTAGCCGTCCTCGTCCATGTTGCCGAGCAGCCGACTGGCGACCGCCTTCTCTTCAGCGTCCAGATCCTTCATCCGCAGCTGCCAGAGCAGGTGGTCGGTCAGCGACTCCGAACGCGTCAGGGTCGCTTCCAGGCTCGGGCGCCGCTCGTCGTCGTAATCGGCGGCCGTACCCGAGGAGCCGTGCCAGCTGTTGTTCCAGTTCTCGAGGTATTCCTGCCAGTCGACCTCGCGCAGCCCGTTGTCCGGCTCCACCTCGGCCGTGGTCTCCCGAGGCTGATGATCGTTGTCGGGCCACTCCTGCTGTTCGGTTCCGTTGAGCTCGAGCCGCTCCTCGGTGCGCGGGCGCTCGTCCTCGTCCGGAGCCTCGACCCCTTCCTCGAGGACGGGATTCTCAGACATTTCCGCGGCGACGAGCTGTTCGAGCTCCCCGCGCGAGACCTGGAGAATCTCGAACGCCTGCCGCATTTGCGGCGTAATGACCGTCCGCAGCGACTGGTTGAGCGAGGTGCCCTGGATGATTTTCGTTTCGAGAGCCATGAGATCGGTCGTTCAGGAGAGGGTGAAACCCTCTCCGAGATACAGCTCACGGGCCTTACGGCTGGACGCAATCACTTCCGGTGTCCCCTCTTCAAGAATCGCTCCAGCGGTGAGGATATACGCTCGGTCGCAGATTCCAAGCGTTTCTCTCACGTTGTGATCCGTAATCAAAATCCCGATCCCCCGGCGCCGAAGCTGGGCGATGATCGCCTGGATGTCCAGCACCGCGATTGGATCGATACCCGCGAAGGGTTCGTCGAGGAGGATGAAGCTCGGCGAGGTCACCAGCGCGCGCGTGATCTCGAGTCGCCGTCGCTCCCCACCGGAGAGCGTGTAGGCGCGACTCTTGGCCAGGTGGGCGATGCTGAGTTCCTCGAGCAGACGCTCCAACCGCTCGGCCCGTTCCTCGTGGCTCAGCGGCAGGGTCTCGAGGACCGCGAGCAGGTTGTCCTGCACCGTCAATTTGCGAAACACCGACGGCTCCTGCGGCAGGTAGCTGACTCCCAGACGCGCGCGCCGGTACATCGGCTCCCCTGTGATTTCGCGTTCCCCCAGAAATACGCTGCCGCGATCGGGCCGAAGCAATCCAACCATGACGTAGAAGGTCGTGGTCTTGCCCGCGCCGTTTGGGCCGAGAAGACCGACCACCTCTCCGGCGCGAACCTCGAGCGAGACACCGTTCAGGATCTGGCGCCCGCCGAGGCTCTTGACGATCTCCGTCGCGCGCAGCTCGCCCGGGCGCGCGGTCTCCGGTCTAGTGCGCATGCGAATCACCGCGCGCCGCAACGCCGCTCATTCGTCCGCACCGGCCGACTCCGGCGCCGCCGTCGAGGCGCCGGACGGGAAGAGAACGGCGCGAACCCGATCGTTGCCGCCTTCCACCACACTGCGCTGTTCGTCGAGATAGACGACCACCTTGTCGCCCGCGACCTCGTTCGGTCCGTCGCGCAACACCGCGGCTTCGCTGAGCGTGATCGTCTGCGTGTCTTGATCGAACACCGCCCGCCCGCCGGTCGCCACGCGTTCGCCGTTGACGATCCGCACATTTCCCTGTGCGACGATCTCGCGCGGCTTGCCGGTCGTTTTCATGTCGAGAGTCACGCTCAAGACGTCACTGCTGAGCGTGAGATCCGCCTGGCTGACCTTGACGTCGCCGCGGTAGGTGAGCTGTCCCGTGCGATATTCGAACTCCAACGACGTCGACTCGATGCGCACCGGGCCGCGGTCCGAGGAGAGCGAGAAGCTCTCGAGCAGTCCATCGCCGGCCAGTAGTCCGTCGGCCGGCGCCGCGGCGTTCCCCTCGGCGGCGCGCGACGAGGCGACCGCTACGCACATCAACACGGCCAGTACAGCAATGGTTCGACGGTGCGAGAACCGCATTCCAGATCCGCGTCAGCTCTTCGGCCACAACGTCATGCGGACATTGTCGCTCACGCGCAGGCGTTGGGCGGCGAGGTCGATTTCCATTCCATCACCATCGAACTCGAGCTGCGGGCTCTCGACGCGAACGGAGCCCGGCGCGACGATGCGATCGCCATCGGCTTCGTAGCGAGCGAATTCCGTCGTCACGGCGTACTGGTCGATCTGCACTTCGATCTGTCCCTCGACCTCGACCTTGTCGACGTCCTTGCCGGCGAGGATCACCTTGCCGCTGCGCCCCCGCATGCCGACGGTGCGGCCCTCTTCGAAAAAGACGGCGATCACGGGCTCCTGCACGGAGACGATCGCCTCGCCGTCGAGGTAGCGAGCCTCCTTCGCGGAGACCTCCCAGACCTTGCGCCCGCCATCGACCTTGACGCGATGGAAGTTCTGGATGCGCTGGGCGACGTCGGGCAGTCGCTCGATCACCTCGAGCGCGAGGTCGACCGATCGCTGCTTCAGAAAATTGCGCGCCAGCAGCCCCGCTCCGATCAGTATCACGATTGCGAGCACGGCCACGACCAAACGTCGGAGTTGTCTTCTCATGGGATCGCGCCGCAGCGGAAGCTACCACCGGGCCCGTGGGGAGTAAAGAAACGGTGCTGTCCCATCGACAGCACCAGCCTTCAGCTCTCAGCCATCAGCCTCAGCTTCGCGGGAATGCTTTGAAGAATTCGCGAGGCACAGGCGCGCACTTTCGACTTCGCCAAGCGAAACGGGATCTGGTACGGAGGGTCTCGCATGGCGAACCTTCCCATCCCGACGATCGGGTTGCGACATCTGGCACTCCGCGTTGCCAACGTCGCGACGTCGAAACGCTTCTACGGTGAGGTCTTCGGAATGACCCCGGTCTGGGAACCCGACGAAAAAACAGCGTACCTCTCGAGCGGCAGCGACAATCTCGCGCTTCATCAACTCGAGGATGGCGCCCAGCCGTCGCGCGACCCGACGCAAGCGCTCGACCACCTGGGGTTTCTACTGGCCGCGCCAAGTGCCGTGTACGCCGCGGCCGAAGCGGTGCGCGCTCGCGGCGAACGCATCCTGCAGGAACCGCGCGAGCACCGCGACGGAAGCCACTCATTCTACATGGCCGACCCGGACGGCCACGTCGTGCAGGTTCTGTTCGAACCGAACGTCGCCGCCCGGCATTCCACGTCGACGAAGCCGTGACGGGTAGCCGCGCGCTCGCCTGGCTGGTTCACGCGTATACGGCCACCGGCGCGGCCCTCGCGTTTCTGGCGCTCGTCGCGGCCGCCAACGGCGACATTCGCGCCGCATTCCTGCTGCTGGCGGCGGCGATGATCATCGACTGTAGCGACGGCACCCTCGCCCGCGCGGCCCGCGTCAAGGAGGTGGTGCCCGAGTTCGACGGCGCGCGACTCGACGACATCATGGACTACCTCACGTACGTCTTCGTCCCCATCGTCATCGCGCACGGAGGCGAGATGTTGCCCGGCGGCACGTTCGGCCTCGCCGTCGCTTGCGCGCCACTGCTCGCCAGCGCGTACGGGTTCTGCCGCACCGACGCCAAAACCACGGACCACCTGTTCACCGGCTTTCCGTCGTACTGGAACGTGGTCGTCCTCTATTTCCACCTTTTGCAGACGGGCGCCGGATTCAACGCCTTCGTGCTGCTGCTGCTGACGGCGATGGTGTTCGTGCCGATGCGCTACGCCTACCCGAGTCGAAATCCCACGGGATCCGTCGTCACGTTCACGCTCGGCCCGCTCTGGGGCGTCGCGGTTCTCTACCTCGTGTGGTCGTTGCCCGCGTCGAATACGACTCTGGCCTACGCCACCTTGGTGTTCCCCGCATGGTACATCGCGCTCTCGCTCTACCTCACCGCGCAACGACGCGGCGTATAGAATTCCGTCGAGAAGGTGGGACGCGGGCGCCGAGTCTATTTCGCCTTCGCGGCCTTCTTGAAGACCGGCAAGCGTTCGACCGGTTGATGCAATGCGATCCGGAAGTGCTCCTGGGCCTCGGGCATCCATTCGCGCAGCTGGGCAATGCGGGTGTCGCTGGTAGGGTGCGTAGAGAGGAACTCGGGCGGTCGCTGGCCTTCGGCCAGAGCGCCCATCCTCTCCCAGAGTCCGATCGACACCGAAGGGTCGTAGCCCGCCTGGGCCATGAGCATCAGGCCGATGTAGTCGGCCTCCGACTCCATGTGGCGACTGAACGGCAACATCACGCCGACCTGCGCGCCGAGACCGTACGCCTGCATCACCGCCTGCTGCACGCCGGCGCTCTGTCCACTGCTGGCGATCGCCACGCCGGCGCCGAGGATCTGCAGTCCCATCCCCTGACTCATCCGCTCCGCGCCGTGACGCGCCAGCGCGTGCGCCACCTCGTGTCCGATGACCGTCGCGAGACCGGCCTCGTCCTGGGCGACCGCGAACAATCCTGAATACACGGCGACCTTCCCGCCCGGCAGTGCGAAGGCGTTCACCGTCGCGGGGTCGTCGATGATCGTGAACTCCCAGGCGAAGTCCGGCTTGTTCGCGACCTGAGCGATGGCTCGACCGACGCGCTGGACCAGCCGCGTACTCTCGGGATCGTTGAGAATCTTCTCCTTGCTGAGGACTTCCTGATACGCGGATAGCCCGAGTTCGGACTCTTCCGACTCCGACACCATCATGAAACGCGAGCGGTTGGTGTACGGCACTGTCGTGCAGCCAACCACGACCAGCAGGATCAGGAGCGCGGAGTACTTCCGCGAAACATGGGTCCACATGGTCGGGGAGCATAGCCCGAACCGCGGCTTTTGTGTAATCCGCTCCCGGCCGTCCCAAACGCACGGGGCGTGTCCTTTTTCAAAAGACGCTTCGACCAACCGATCCTGTCGAGTGCGAGCGGAGCGAGCGTATCGAGACACTCTGCATGCAGGCGGAGGCCTCTCGATACACCGGCCCTGCGGGCCGGCACTCGAGGCGATCGGTGGGGGGCAGCCCGCTAGGCGAACCAGGACCGTACTAACGCACGGGGCGTGATTGAGCCGACCACGGTGCTTCAGTACACTCGCCCGCTATGATCTCGGTCGCCGGCGTCACCAAGCGCTTCGGTTCCTTCACCGCCGTCAGCGATCTGTCGTTCGAAGTCGCGACCGGGGAGATCGTCGGACTGCTGGGCCCGAACGGCGCCGGCAAGAGCACGACGATGCGCATTCTCGCCGGGGTCTTCCCTCCGTCCAGCGGCCATGCGCGGGTGGCCGGCTGCGATGTCGTCGCCGACTCGCTGCGAGCGCGGGCCTCCGTCGGCTACTTTCCCGAGCGGGCCGCGGCGTATCTCGACATGACCGTGCGGGGATACCTCGAATACGTCGGCCGCATGAAGGGAGTGCGGCGCGGCGCCCTGGCGGAGCAGACGCGAGCGGCGATGCACGCGTGCAGTCTCGACCCGGTGGCGAACCGCATCATCGGCAGCCTCTCGAAGGGATTCCGGCAGCGTGTCGGCATCGCGCAGGCCCTCACCGGCGAGCCCAAGGTCTTGATCCTCGACGAGCCGACCGCCGGCCTCGACCCGGAGCAGGTCGCCGAGATTCGCGACCTGATCCGCGGCCTCAATCGCGATCGCACGGTGGTGTTGTCCACGCATATCCTCACCGAGGTCGAGAACACCTGCGATCGCGTCATCATCCTCCACCGCGGCCGCATCGTCGCGGTGGACACACCGGGCAATCTCAACCGGCAGATCCAGCGAGCCGGGCGCGTCGTGCTCGAAGTCAACGGCCCGGTCGCAGCGGTGCGCGCTCGCATCGAGGCGCTTCCCGGCGTCGTGTCGGCGACCGCGGAACCGCGCGCGGTCGACGGAGCGGCGATGTTCACGATCCTCACCGATCGCGATCGCGACGTTCGCGAAGAGATCGCGCGCGCGGTGTCGGAAGGCGGCTGGGGCCTGCGCGAACTGCGCTCGGTGGCGTATTCGCTCGAAGAGATCTTCCTCACTCTGGTGCAGGAAGACGCGGCCGGCGTTCGCGTGGACCGTCCATGAGGACCTGGATCATCTGCAGGCGCGAGCTCGGCGCGACCTTCGGCTCGGTGGTCGCCTACATTCTGCTCGCGGTGTTTCTCCTGCTGAGCGGCTACTTCTTTTACAGCGACCTGGTCTTCATCCTGCTGATGGCGGAGTTCACGCCGATCGCCGGCTTGTGGCAGTGGGTGTTCCTCGACATGCGTCTCGTGACGCTGCTGATCTTGCCACTGGTGACGATGCGGCTGTTCGCCGAGGAGAAGAAGCTCGGCACCATGGAGCTGCTTTGGACATACCCGGTGCGGGACGGCGAGATCGTCGCCGGGAAGTTCCTCGCCGCCGTGGTGTTCTTTCTCTTCATGCTGATCCCGACCGCCATCCCATGCGCCCTGCTCTACTGGTACCAGCCCTTCGACATCGAGCCGCTGCTGGTCGCCTACCTGGGCCTCGTGCTGCTCGGGTTGGCGTTCATCGCCTGCGGGCTGTTCGTCTCATCCACCACCGAAAACCAGGTCGTCAGCGCAATGGTCACCTACGGCATCCTGGTGTTCTTCTGGTTCCTCACGTGGAATGAAGAGGCCGCCAACCAAGCGGCGTTGCGGGTGCTGCTCGGGCTTTCGCTCTTCGATCGATTCTTCAACTTCACGCGCGGCGTGATCGACACCCGCGACGTCATCTTCTTCGCGCTGTTCGTCGGTTTCTTTCTGTTCCTCACGTGGCAGTCGCTCGCTTCGCGCAAGTGGCGCGGGATTCCGTGATGACCGGCGGGTCATGGCAGACGCTGCGCGGAGCGGCGCAAACGGCGATCCAGGTCGCCCTGGTCCTGCTGTTGTTCGCGACGTTGCAGTTTCTCGCAGGGCGCCACAACGTCCGCTTCGATCGGACGCCAACCAAGCGGTTTTCGCTGTCGCCGTACGTGCGACAGGCCGCCGAGGCGTTCCAGGGCGAGGCGCGGCTGTACGCGTTCTACGACAGCCAACAAGTCGTCGAGCGGCGCCGCATGCTGGATCTGCTCGACCAGATACACTCCCACGCGCCGCAGCTCTCGTACGAACTGGTCGACCTCGACCGGAAACCCGGACTTGCGAAGAAGTACGAGGTCTCGAATTACAACAGCGGCGTCCTGGAGCTGGCGGATGGTACGCGCTACCCGATTCGCGCCGTCACCGAAGACGCCATCGCCGCGACGCTGTTGCGGTTGACCCGCGACGATCTCGGAGTGATCTGCTTCATGACCGGCCACGGCGGGCGCGATCCCAGGAACACCGACCAGCGCAGCGGTATGTCGAATCTCGTCCAAGCACTGGAACGCGAGGGCTTCTCCATCCAGTGGCGGGTGACGCTCGGCCGCGACGGCGCGGGCGACGATTGCTCCGTCTTGGTCTGGGTGTCGCCGACGCACGAACTCGTCGAGGGCGAGGCCGACGCCATCGATCGATACATCCGCGGCGGCGGGCGAGCGCTTTTCCTCCTCGACCCCGGGACACCGGCGTCGTTCGACGCGCTGCTCGCACGCTTCGGCCTCGCCGGCGGGCGGAACGTCATCGTTGACGAATCGAACCGCATGCTCGGCGCCGACTCGTTCGTACCGCAAGTCGACCGATTCCGTCCGGAGATCTTCAGCGACCGGCTGCAAGCCGCGGTGATTCTCCCGGTCGCCCGCACCATCCGCGCCACCGGCGAGAACATCGAAGGAACACGCGTCATCTCCCTGGCGGGCACCAACGAAACCAGCTGGGCATACATGGACGCCACCGAGGTCCCGTCGCAGGACGTGGCGTTTCGTCCCGAGATGGATCAAACCGGCCCGCTGTCGATCGCGGCGCGCGCGACGATCGAAGGGCCGGGCGGCGCGGTCGCCGGTCAGGTCGTCGCGGTCGGCGACTCGGACTTCGTCACCAACGCGCATCTCGACACCCTCGGCAATCGCGATTTCATCCTCGCACTGGTCGGAGTGCTGGCCGAAGACCCCTCGCTGATCGGCATGCGGCGCGACGACAGCGGTGATCCGGAACGGCCGCTGACGCTCAGCGCCTGGCAGACGCGAACGATCTTCTGGGTCGGCGTGGTCGCGCTTCCGGGCCTGTCGGCGCTGGTCGGACTCGCGCTGGCCGCGCTGCGCCGCAGACAGCGCGGCGGTCGTTAGCAGCCCGGTTCGCCGCCTTTATCTGGTTGAGATCGGGGATGACCTGGCGCAACACGATCCTCCTGGCACTGGCGGCCGCCGCTGTTGCCTACCTCGCCTATCGCGATGTAGTGGCCGAGAACCCCGCGGCGGGATGGAGCACGGTATTCGAGGAGCCGCCCCCGACGCGCCCCACCGACGACATCGAGCGCCTCGTCGCGTTCGACCCCATGACGATCACCGGTGTCACACTCGAACACGGCGGGAGGACCGCGCGGACGACGCGCACGGCCTACGGCTGGAGCGATACGACAAAGCCGCGCGCGATCACCGACTTGATCGATAGCCTGGCGGAGCTCGCGGTCATCCTCACCGTCGAATCCGAGCCGTCCGATGAAGATCTGGAAGGCTACGGGTTGCTCGCACCGCTGGCGGCGATCCGGCTCGAGCGAACCGGCGCCGACGCCATCTCCATCGCGCTGGGCAACCGCAACCCGAGCGCCACCGGAGTCTACGCGCGTGCCAGCCAACGGCCCGCGGTGGTGCTGACGGGAGCGGTGGCGATGTGGGAAATCGAAAAAGCGTTGAACGCGCTACAACCAACCCCGACGAGGTAATCCGTGCCATTCGCTTGACTTCGGAAACGAGCCCCCTAAGATTAGGCACGTTTATGCATATAGAAACTCTCAAGGTGTTTTGCGATGTCGTCGAGACCGGCAGTTTCTCGGTAGCGGCGTCGCAGAACTTCATCACGCAGTCGGCGGTCAGCCAGCAACTCCGGGCGCTCGAAACGAAGTACCACTGCAAGTTGCTCGAGCGCAGCCGCGGCGGCGCGAAGACGACGCCGCAGGGTGCGATCCTCTACCAGGCGAGCCGCGAAATCATCGACAAGTACCAGGACGTCGAGGCGGAGTTGCAACACAGCTGCGATGTGGTGGGCGGCCACTTGCGCGTCGCCATCGTCTACAGCGTCGGACTCCACGAGTTGCCCGCGTACATGAAGGAGTACCTGCGCAGCTACCCGGAAGTGAACGTGCACGTGGAGTATTCGCGGCCGAACAAGATCTACGAGAACGTCATCGCGCAACACATCGATCTCGGCATCGTCGCGTACCCCCAGAAGCATCCGCAGATCGTCACCATTCCGATCCGCGAAGACATGCTCGTCCTGGCCTGCCCGCCCGGACATCGATTGGCGGGAGCGAAGAAGGTTCGCCTGGTCGACCTCGAGGGCGAGCCCTTCGTCGCCTACGAGAAGGACATCGCGACCCGCAAGGCCACCGACCAACTACTGCGCAACAGTCATGTCACGGTCGAGTATGTCGCCGAGTACGACAACATCGAAACCATCAAGCGCGCCGTCGAAATCGGCCAAGGGGTCGCGATCGTTCCGCTGCCCGCCATCCGTCACGAGGTCGAGAAGGGTACCATTCGCATCGCCGACCTGGCGGAAGAGAACCTGTCGCGTCCGCTCGGCATCATCCACAAACGCGGCCGCCACCTGTCGCCGGCCGCCGAGCGGTTCATCGAGGTCGTCAAGCGCGAAGACCTCGCCGACTGACGCGCTCAGCGCAGCGCCGGAATCACCTTCTCGGCGATCAGCTCGAGACTCTGCGGCGCGTGGAAGTCGCCGGACAGGAAGGTGAAGAACGTCACCCCCTGCGCCACGCGCTTCTGCAACTGTTCGACCACCTGATCCGGGGTGCCGCGAAACGCGGTGTTCTCGAGGTCGAACGCCTTGCCGAACAGCATCTTGGCCATGGTCCAGTTCTTTTCGAACTCGGCCTGATCGGCGCCGACGACGATGAAGCACTGCTCCGACACCTCGATCTCGGCGAAGTCCCGGCCGAGACTGTCGCAGTGTCGCTTCAGGGCCGCGAGGCGGGCGTCGAACTCCAGCGCGTGATTGTTCGGGCAGTTCCAGATGTCGGCGTGCCGCGCGACGACCTTGAGCATGTACTTCTCGCCGCCACCACCGATCAAGATCGGCGGATGGGGCTTCTGCGTCGGCGCCGGCCGGTTGTACGCCTTGTCGAGCTGGTAGTACTTGCCCTGGAAGTCGGCGGTCTTCTCGGTGAACAGGCGCTTGATCACCTCGAGGGCCTCGTCGAGTTGTTCGATGCGCTCGAGCGTCGAGGGGAACGGGTAGCCGTAGCCGCGGTATTCCTCGTCCATCCAACCGGAGCCGATGCCCAGCACCACCCGCCCACCGCTGACGTGGTCGAGGCTCGATGCCATCTTCGCCAGCAGCGCCGGGTTGCGGTACGAGTTGCACAGCACCAACGCACCGAGGCGGATGCGCTCGGTCGTCGCCGCCAGCGCCGACAAAAGCGTCCACGCCTCAAGGTGGTCGACCTCGGGCATGCCGCGCTGCCACATGTGATCGACACAGAAAACCGAATCGTAACCGAGCTTCTCGGCCAGCCGTACCCGATCGCGGTAGACCTCGAAGGATTGTCCCACCTGGGGGTAGAACAAACCGAACTTCACTGCGCGCATCGCTCGCCTCCTGTCGGTCCGCTCCCGCCCCGCGCGTCCGCACACGGGACACCGCTGCGCGACGCATCGTTCGCCGGGAACACCGGCGGAGACTACGCGCCCCCCACGCCGGCGGCAACCCCGATCGGTCCGCGGGTACTCTCCCAATTCGCCCCGACGCCCTGACCCACCGATCATGTCGAGTGCGAGCGGAGCGAGCGTATCGAGACACGCTGCATGTTGGGCAAGGCCTCTCGATCCACCGGCCCTTCGGGCCGGCACTCGAGGCAAACGGTGGGGGTCGCCCGACTGGGCGAATTAGGACGGTACCGATCTGCGCGCCACCACCCGTCCTGACAGACGCCGCGCGACGCCGAGCGCCACCCGAACTCTTCGCGGCGCAGCGCTGCCGGTTGAAATGCGCGGGAATCGCTGCCAACGGTCACGGCGCCAAATGTCCCTGCCCGACGACCCGTACCGCCCTGGAGACCTGCCTCCACTTCCCGGCCGCTTCTGGGAGTTGGTGGGCCCGGGTGCCGTGCTCGTCGGGCTGTCGATCGGCGCCGGGGAGTTGATCGTCTGGCCGCGCCTCACGGCACAGTACGGCGCGACGATGACGTGGGCAGCGATCCTCGGCGTGTTCGTCCAGCTCTGGCTCAACATCGAGATCGGTCGCTACACGCTGGCGACCGGCGAGAGCGTCTACTCCGGCTATCGGCGAGTCTCTCGCCTCTTCCCGCCCGTGTTTCTCGCCCTCAACGTCGCCGGCTGGATCGTGCCGGGCTGGGCGCGCACCTGCGGTGGCGCGCTGAAAGTCCTCCTCGTGGGCCCCGACGGTCCGGGATCGCCGACCCTTTGGACCGCGATCACATTCGCCGCCGTCGCCGCCGTCCTTTTCGGTCCCAAGACCATTTACAGGTCGGTCGAGCGCACGGTGCAAATCCTCGTCGTCGTCATCACGGTCGGCCTGATCGCCATCGCCATCAGGGTCACCGACGCGTCCACGTGGACGGCGCTCGCCGACGGCGCGCTCAACTTCCCGTTCAAGGACCCGAAAATGCCGCCCTACGAGTTGTTCTCGGCACTCGTCTTCGCCGGCGCCGGCGGCACCGCCAATCTGTTCTTCTGCTTCTACATCCGCGACAAGGGCTGGGGCATGGGCGCGCACATTCCCGCCGTCGTCAGCCCGCTGCGCGGCCACAGCGAACAAGGCGCTGCGTTGGCATTCGAGATCCGCGACTCGCCGCAGAACCGCGCCCGCTGGCGCGCGTGGATCCGGCACCTGACAGCGGACCAGATGGTGTTCTTCTGGCTCCTCAACACGTTCACGATCGTACTGTTCATCGTCGGATCCCTCGCGGTGCTGCGTCCGCGCGGCATCGTCCCCGGCAACGAGTTGCTCATCTGGGAGCAGGCGTCCCTCCTCGGCTCGATCTGGGGCGGCGCGGGCAAGACGGTCTTCCTTCTGGTCGGCGTCGCCTGTCTGTTCTCGACCCAACTGACCCTGCTGGACGGAGTCGCGCGCAGTTGCGCCGACATCCTGCAGGACAGCTATCGCTGGGCGCGCAAACGAGAGACCAGTTCGCTGTACGCCGGCGTCGCCGGCGCATGGATCGCGGCCGGAATCGGCCTCACCTACCTGTACGAGGCGATCCCGCCGTTCCTGTTTCTCCTGAGCGCCGGCTTCTTCGGCGGCATCGCCATGGCCGTGTATGCGCCGCTGACGCTGTGGATCAACCTGCGCCTCCTGCCCCCGCCCTGTCGTCCGGGCCGCGCGCGGGTCGCGATCGTCGCCGCGGTCAGCGCGCTATACGTGCTGTTCGCGATCGCCGCGACAGCGAACCTGATCGCGGTGCTGTCGTCCCGTTGAGACCGTTGCGGGCGCACCTGCCGGAATGGCAGTGGCCGGGTGGGCGGTTCGCGTATCCGTGCTGACGCGCATGGTGCGAACGAGACCACTGATGGTCTGATGGTTCGCGTGCAGGTCCCTCGATACGCGCTTCGCGCTACTCGGGATGAACGGGATGGGGGTCCCTCGATACGCGCTTCGCACTATTCGGGAGGTTCGAACTGGGTTCGCCGTTTACGGTAGGACGCGAAGTCCTTCTTCGCCGCGTTGCGCAGGGATTCCCAATCCCCGCGCATAAGGGCCACCTTCTTTGCGCGATTCCACCGTTTAACCTGCGCCTCGACCAACTTTGCCTCGTCCCTGGTCGAGAATTCCTGGCTCCAGACCAGGCGCACCGGTCGGCGCACCGTCGTATATGCGCAATAACCGCTGGCCTCGTATTCCGCATACCGACGCTGCATGTCATCCGTATGGCCCACGTAGTAAGAGCCGTCAGCACACAGCAGCATGTACACGTAGAATGGCAGGCCCATAAACCCTTATTCCAGACGTATCTTGCCCCGTCCATCCCGAGTAGCGCGAAGCGCGTATCGAGGGACCGTTCATCCCGAGGGAGCTTGCAGATTGGCAGATGTTCGGTTTGGGCCATACGTATCGGAGTGGGGGGCTCCGCCCCCCACTCCCCCCGAATCAAATAATCAAACGGTCAAATAATCCAATGACCAATCACGAGTTTCTGACACGTGAATCTCGGGGAAAGCGCCGCGATCCACCCGTTGGATACCTGCCAACGAGCCGACCGACGCGCGCGAGGCACGGTGCGCACCTGACATCCGGATGACCCGTAGGGGCGGTTCGCGAACCGCCCTGTCCGTGCGGTGATCGATGCCTGCGTTCCGGCCATTCGCACGCGGCGGGCGATGACAGCGTGCGTCCTGAAATCCAGGTGGCCCGTTCGGGCAGCCGGGCGGGCGGTTCGCGAACGCCCCTACGATGGGCCGCGTGCGCGTCCGCCGGCCATGCGGTGGATGTGGTCCCACAGCGCGCCGACCCCCTCGCCGGTCACCGCCGAACAGGGGATGGCGTGATGCGCCGGCAGCGCTTCTTCGATGGCGCGCAACTGCTGCCCTCGTTCGCTGCGCTTCAACTTGTCGATCTTGGTCACCGCGACGCAACACGGAACCTCGAGCACCGCCAGATAGTCGATCAGGTCGCCGTCCTCTTGCGAGACGCCGCGGCGACCGTCGACGAGGACGACGACGCCGCACAGCGCGTCCCTGTCCTGCAGGTACGCCTCGACCAGGCGGCGCCATTCCTCCTTGAGGGGCAAGGGCACGCGGGCGAAGCCGTACCCGGGCAGATCGACCAGCATCAAGGCGTCGCCGACCGCGAAGAAGTTGATCTGCTGGGTCCGCCCGGGCGTGTTGCTCACCCGCGCCAGGCTGCGCCGGCCCACCAACCGATTCAACAGAGACGACTTGCCGACGTTCGACCGACCCGCCAGCGCCACCTCGGGCGCTTTACCCGCGGGGATGCGATCGGGGCTCGCGGCACCGGCGACAAAGACCGCTCCACGCGACGCCGCGGCGCCGGGAGACCGCACGCCTCCCGCGCCTCGCTTCGTCACAGGCTCGACCTTACTGCCGCGGTTCGAAGCTCTCGCCACTGAACAGGATCGGCTTCTTCCCGCGCATCATCTCGGGCGTCAGAACCCACGTGCCACCGACGGTCGGACTCCAGATGTGCTGGGCCGCCTCGAGATTGCCGAGCGTCAGGCCGAGGGCGAGACCGCCGACGATGGCGCCGCCGGTCGCGTACAGCATCTTGCCGGGAATGTAGAAGATGTTGGTGCCGAGCGTCGCCATCCCCCAGCCGAAGTCCTTGACGTAATCCGGGACAGCTTCGGCGCGCGACACCGGCGCGGCGAAGGCCAAGGCCAAACCCAGACAAAGCGTGATCAATACGCGGCGCATTCCCTCATCCTCCACTCTACTCGTGCCGCACGACCGCTTCGGCCGGCAGCAACTCCAACAGTTTGCCGAGCGCCCCTTCGAGGTAGCCGAGATCCTTCGACTCCAACGTCAGGCGCACCTTGTACTCGGGATTGTTCAACTTGGGGTACGAACCGAGCAGCAACTCCGGATACGCCTCCAATGTTCGATTGAGGTGCACGGCGATCGCCGTCTCCTGCTCACGGACGTACACCACGCGCAAATGGAACGGGTCGGTCGTGAATCTGTGGCGGATCGCCTTCACCTTCTCGCGGAATATCTCCGGGATGCCAGGCAGAACGTAAATATTGCCGACCAGGAACGTCGGAAACTTCAAATTGCCGTCGGTCAGTAGCTCCGTCCCGTCGACGACGTCCGCCAAGCGCAAGCGCGACTCGTCGACGACACCGCGAAAGAATTCGCGCAACGCGGCCTCGAGATCCGGATGCCGCACCACCTTCCGCCCCAGCGCGGCCGCGACGCCGGCGATCGTCAGGTCGTCGTGCGTCGGTCCGACCCCGCCGGACGTGAACACCAGGTCGTACGCGGCGCTGTACTCTCGCACCGTCGCGGCGATGACATCGATCTCGTCCGGAATGACGATGATTCGCTCGAGAGACACTCCGGCGGCTCGCAACTGCGCGGCGAGGAATGGAGAATTGGAGTCCTCCACCTTGCCCGAGAGGATCTCGTTGCCGATGACGACGAGGCCTGCCGAGGTCGTGCGCGCCATTGCAGCAAGCTATACGAGCCGTCGCGGATTGGCCAGCATCGACGCCCGAACAAACGTCCCGCGCGGAGTTACTACCAACCGCCGCGACATCTCGATCAAACGCTTCCGTCGAAGACGGACACCATCCCTGGCCCCTGCCCCCTGGCCCCCGACCCCTTGCAGCTACAGCGCGTCTTCTTGGGCGCCGCGCTTACAGCGCGTCTTCGATGTCGCCGATCTTCTCCAACAGGTGCGCCTTGAGCTTCTTCTTGACGCGTGCCTCGATCTGCCGGATGCGCTCGCGGCTGATCTGAAATTCCTCGCCGATCTCCTGCAGCGTGAGGGGATCGTTGGCCACCAGACGCGCCTCGAAGATCCGGCTCTCCTTGCCGCGCAGCGTGTCGCCGAACTCGCGGATGACCGAGCTGATACGCGCCTGGAACTCGGCGTTGGCGACGTCCTGCTCGGTGTTGTTGGACCGGTTCGGCAGAACGTCGAGCAGCGTGCCGTCTTCGCCGTGCCTGCTCGGCGCGTCGACCGACAGATCGCGCGACGACAGTCGCTGCTCCATCTCGACAACCTCGCGCTCTTTGACGTCGAGCCGGTCGGCGATGAGCTTCGCATCGGGGAAGATCCCCATGCGCTCGAGCTTTTCCTTCTCCTTTTGCAGGTTGAAGAACAGCTTGCGCTGGGCCTGGGTGGTGCCGATCTTCACCATGCGCCAGTTGTTGACCAGGTAGCGGATGATGTACGCGCGAATCCACCACACCGCGTAGGACGGGAAACGCACGCCGCGGTAAGGATCGAAGCGCTTCACCGCCTCCATCAGGCCGATGTTCCCTTCCTGGACCAGGTCGAGGAGGTTGCGACTGGCCCGGGCGTACTCGCGCGCCACCATCACCACCAGGCGCAAGTTCGCGGTAACCAGTCGATAGGCCGCGTCGACGTCCTGGCTCTCGACGTAGCGGATTGCCAGCTCCCGCTCCTCCTCGCGCGTCAGCAGAGGGTAGCGGCGCGCCTCCGTGAGATAGGCTTGCAGGGGATCGAACCGAATCAACGATCCGCCGACTTCCTCCTCCTCGTCGTCCGCGTCGTCGAGCGCCGCGGCCACCGGCGCGTCGACTACTTCGGGCTCGACGACCTCGATCTCATCGCCGTCGCCGTCTCCGTCGTCGGCGGCGTCGTCATCGGCCTCACGGTCGAGGACTTCCGGTTCGATCGGCCGATCGTCGTCTTTGCGGTCGTCAGGCATCGCCGTATCCGCCACTCAATCCCGGTCCATGTGCTTCTTCAGCTCTGCCACCAGGGACCGAACCACTTCGTCGAACTGATGGCGCAACGACAGCATATCCTCGCGCATGTGAAGGATGACCTCGACGCCCGCCAGATTGACGTCCATGTCGCGCATCAGCAAGGCGATGACCCGCAGGCGTTCGGCGTCCTCCGCGCTCAGGACCTCGTGGCCGCCCGCCGTCGGCCGGCGAATCTCCACCAGCCCCTCGCCGGCCAACTCGCGAACCCGGCCCTCCTCCAGACGGAGCTGCACACACACGTCTCGGATTTCGATGTACTTCGCCACGCCCGAATCCTCAGAACCGCAACTCTCCGCGCACGTCCGAATCGTAGCCCGCGGCCATCGCCTCGGCGGCGGCGGTCACCGCGTCGCCGCCGGCCTCCGGCACGTGTATGGCGACGCGCAAGTAGAGATCGCCGCGCGAGCCTCCGCGCAGCGACGGCATCCCGCGGCCGCGGATACGCAGTTGCTTGCCGGTCTGCGTTCGCGGTGGAACGCGGACCCGCACCTTCGACCCGTCGGGCGTCGGCACCTCGATGGCCGCGCCGGAGATCGCCTCCCCCACCGTCACCGGCAAATCGACGTACAGGTCATCGCCGCGGCGCTCGATCAGCGCGTGCGGGCGCACGACGACACGGATGTACAGATCTCCCGCCGGCCCGCCGCCCGCGCCGGCCCCGCCTTTGCCGGAAACCCGCACGCGCGACCCGGTGTCGACCCCGGGGGGAATTTTGACAGCCAGTCGCTCGCGTCGGCTCGTCTGTCCCGCTCCGCCGCACGCCGCGCACGGCTTGGCGCCGACCCGACCGGCACCGCCGCAGCGCGAACACGTGCGGGTGAACTTCACCGGCCCTTCACCGACCTGGACGCGCCCGGAGCCATCGCAGTCCGGACACGCCGGCGCGGCGCTGGCATCGACGCCGCTGCCCGAGCACACCGAGCACGCGTCGCGCCGATCGAGACTGATCTCGGTCGACATGCCGCGCACGGCGTCGAGGAAGTCGATCTCGATCTCCGACTCGAAATCGCCGCCCGCCGCTCGGCGTCGTCCGCGCGCAGCCCCGCCGCCGCCCCGCTCAGAGAAGATATCGCCGAAGATGTCTTCGAAGTTTTCGTATCCGCCAAACCCGGCGCGCTGCCCCGCCCCGCCGCGGCCAGATCCCGCCCAGCTGTACGCCGTGCGCGCCGCTCGCGCCTGATCCGGATCGAAACCCGATTGGGCCCCGGCGATCCCGAACTCGTCGTAAAGCTTGCGCTTGTCGGGGTCGCCGACGATGTCGTGCGCCTCGGAGATCGCCTTGAAGCGCTCCTCCGCGGCGTCGTTACCCGGGTTCACATCCGGGTGGTACTTGCGCGCGAGTTTTCGGTACGCTTTGCGAATGTCGTCCGCGGAAGCATTCCGCGCGACACCGAGCGCGGCGTAGAGATCCTTCTCCTCCATCGACGAGCGCACCGAACGGGCCGGCCGGCGGCCGCGGGTCCGGTTTGACTACTCTTCCACTTCCGGTTCCGGGTACTCGAGCAGCACTTCGCCGGCCGCGATCTCGCGCAGGGCCGTAACCACTTCTTTATTGTCGGACTCGACCAGGGGTCGCGCCCCCTTGAGCAGCTGCTTGGCCCGGCGTGCACCGAGGAGCACCAACTCGAATCGGTTGCCGACGTGGTCGAGACAGTCTTCGACGGTAATTCGCGCCATGATTCCCTACCTTTCCGAACTGGGCAGAGTAGGCCGAACCGAACCGCGAGGCAACGGGGCACCATTCTCGGGTGCTGTCCCTATTTGCCCATGCGGGCGACCCTCACCGTTTGCCTCGAGTGCCGGCCCGCAGGGCCGGTGTATCGAGAGGCTTTGCCATACCTGCAGCGTGTCTCGATACGCTCGCTCCGCTCGCACTCGACATGATCGGTGGGTCAGGCCGTCGGGGCAAATCAGGACCCTACCCACTTCTGGCTTCTCCCCGAGAGACCGGCCACCGTCGTTGACTCGGCATGGTCCTCTGCTAGCTTGCCGCCTGCCATGAGCCTGATGACTTCCTTCCGCAACCTCTTCGCCAGCGAGGAGCAAGCCAAGCAGACCGTCGACGCGCGCCTGCAAGACCTCAATCGCCGCTTTCTCGAAAACGCCGGGCGGCTCGATCTCACGGCGTCCCAGGCACCGACGGAGAGCGCGGAAACCGATCTTCGTAAGCTGGCCGCCGAGCACCGGCGCTCGGCCGATCTGCTGCGAGATGCGTTGATCGGCCGCCGGGCCTCTGTTCCGGCGGGCGCTGGCGCGGTCCCCGCCCTGAGCGGAATCAACCATTGGGCCCGCACGACCGAGGACCTCGTCGCGCTCCAGCAGGCGCACGGCGAGATGCTGGACGCCGCGGCCGACATCCTCGAGTCGCATCCCGAACTGACCGACCTGTTCGAAGTGCTGATGCGCCAGACGAGCGAAAACATCACCCACCTGCGCGGCATGATCGCCCGCGCGGACCCGCAAGCGTTCAACTGAACGCCACGGTGGCCGGGCGGGCGGTTCGCGAACCGCCCCTACCATTCGGGGGTCGATGCCTGCGTTTCGGCGGATCGTACGCGGCGCGCGATGATGGCGGCATGCACCGGGGCACTGGTCATCCCGGCGCGATGGCGTGGATGAAGAACTCCTTGTTGCCCTTGGGCCCCACCAGCGGCGACTCGCACACCGCGGCGACGCTCCAACCGATGCCGGTGGCGAAATCGCGCACCGATGCGACCGCGCTGGCGTGCAGGGCCGGGTCGCGCACGACGCCGCCCTTGCCCACCTGGCCTCGCTCGACTTCGAACTGCGGCTTGACCAGGGCGACGATCTCGCCGGGTCGGGTCATCACCGCGACGACCGCCGGCAGCACCAGGCGCAGCGAAATGAACGACACGTCGATCACCGCCAGATCGGGCGGAAACGGCAGATCCGAGGGCTCGAGATGCCGCGCGTTGGTGCGCTCGAGAAGCGTAACGCGCTCGTCTTGCCGCAGGCGCCATTCGAACTGGCCGTAGCCGACGTCCACCGCGACCACGCGCCGCGCGCCGCGCCGCAACAGGCAATCGGTGAACCCACCCGTCGACGCGCCGACGTCGAGGGCGTCGCGTCCCGCCGGGTCGACGGCGAAAGCGTCGAGCGCGCCTTCGAGTTTCGAACCGCCGCGGCTGACGAACGGTTCATCCGCTTCGACCGCGACCTCCGCGTCCGGGGACACGCCGGTGCCGGGCTTGTCGACGACCTGGCCATCGACGCGCACCTTGCCGGCCATGATCAATCGGCGCGCGAGTTCGCTGTCGGCGATGCCGCAGCGCTCGACCACCAACCGATCCAGCCGCTCCTTCATCGCCCGCTAGCCCGGATTATTCATGGATGTTCGAAAGCGAAAGCGCCAAATGTGCGTCAGATCGGGGCGCGCGCAGGGATGAGCGACGCAGGCATAGTAGACACTATGCCGAGGAGCGAAGAGCGAGCACGGCCCGAGATGGCGTGCAGTTGGCGCTTGCAGCCGAAGATTCATGAATAGTCCGGGCTATAGGCGTTCGTCGACGACGAACCGCGCCAGCGCGCGGAGTACATCGGCGCGCGAGCCGAGCGGCTGCAGCGCCAGCACCGCCTCGCCGCCGAGATCGAGGGCGCGACGGCGCGCACCGTCCGCGCCGAGCAGATGCGCGTATGTGCGCTTGCCGCGCTCGCGATCGCGCCCCTCGGACTTGCCGGTCACGGCGGACGGCGCGGTGGCGTCGAGCACGTCGTCCACCACCTGAAACGCCAACCCGAGGCGATCGCCGTACACGGTCAGTCCGCGCAGCGCGGCATCGTCGGCGCCCGCGAGAATCCCGCCCGCGCGCACCGCCGCGCACAACAGAGCGCCGGTCTTGCGCCGATGAATGCTCTCCACCGCCGCGAGATCCGCGTCGCCTCCTTCGGCGGCGATGTCGTCGGCCTGTCCCGCGACCATGCCGCCGCTGCCCGCGGCGGACGCGACCTCGCCGATGGCCCGAATGGCGGCGACCGGATCCGCGAACGACGCCGTCGCCATGACCGCGAACGCGTCGGTCAGCAGCGCGTCGCCGGCGAGAACGGCCAGCGCCTCGCCGAAGCGAACGTGACTGGTCGGGCGCCCGCGGCGCAACGCGTCGTCGTCCATCACCGGCAGATCGTCGTGGATCAACGAATAGGTGTGGATCATCTCGACGGCGCACGCGAACGGCAGCAGCGGCTCCGCCTCGGCGCCCAACGCCTCGGCGGCCGCCAACAGCAGGATCGGTCGGATGCGCTTGCCACCGCCGAGCAGCGAATAGCGCATCGCCTCCCGCAAACCGCTCCCGTCGGCCGGCACCAGCGCGTCGAGTGCGCGCTCGACGCGCTGGGCGCGCTCGCCGAGGTATGCCGCGGTATCACTCATCCGGATCGTCCTCGTCGATCGCCTCCGAGACCAGATCGCCCGCCGAACTGCGGGAGAGAATCTCGATCTTCTTCTCCACCTCGTTCAGCCGGTCGTTCAGCCGCCGCACCAGGCCGACGCCCTTCTCGAACGCCTCCAAAGCCTGTTCGAGAGGAAGGTCTCCCGATTCGAGCGCACCGACCAACTCCTCGAGGGCCGTCACGCCCTGATCGAAAGTGTCCTCAACGCCGTCCGTATCCGTCTTGCGGCCTTTGCCCACCGTTCACCCCCTTCGCGCATCGCGAGTCGCGCCGCCGCCCCGTCAGTCGGTCGTGTCTTCCACCCGTACAGTCGCACGGCCCGAGGCGAACAGGAGCTGCAACCGGTCGTCGACCGCCACAGCGGCGGCGGAACGTATCACGTCACCGCTCGCCGGGTCGCGGGCGATCGCGTAGCCGCGCTGCAACACCGCCAGGGGCGACAACGCGTGCAGTCGCTCGGCACCGCGCCGCGTCCGCTCGCGCGAGAACCGCAGGGTCGACTCGGCCGCCCGCCGGGCGCGCTCGCCGAGTTCGTCGATGCGCAGGCGCTGGGATCGCACCCGCGCGCGCGGATCGCGCAACTGCCGCGATACCGCGTTCAAGCGCGCCCGCTGACGCGACGCCACCGCGGCCATGGCGACGTGAAGCGCGCGCGCGACGCGACGCAGATGCGCCTGCGCCGCCCGGCCATCGGTGGTCACCAGCGCCGCCGCCGCGGTCGGGGTCGCGGCGCGCGCATCGGCGACGAGATCGGCCAGCGTCACATCGGTCTCGTGGCCGACCGCGGAGACCACGGGCACCGGACAGGCGGCGATGGCGCGCGCCACGCGCTCTTCGTTGAACGCCCACAGGTCCTCGATCGAGCCACCGCCGCGCCCGACGATGATGACGTCGGCCGTGCCGTCCTCGGCGAGATCGCGCAGCGCCGCGGCGATCTCCGCCCCGGCCTGCTTCCCCTGCACGGTCACGGGTCGCAACAGAATCCGCACCCCCGGCGCGCGCGACCGCAGCGTCGTGATGATGTCGTGGATCGCCGCGCCCGTGCGCGCCGTGACGACGCCGACGGTGCGTGGCCAGGCCGGCAGGGGCTGCTTGCGGTCGGCGCCAAAGAGGCCCTCGGCCGCCAGCTTCTCCTTGAGTTGCTGGAGGGCCAGCTGCGCGCCGCCGACGCCCTTCGGCTCCATGGCGTCGACATAGACCTGCACGTCGCCGCGCGCCTCGTAGAGGCTGACCCGGCCGCGAATGATCACCTCCATTCCGTCGCGCGGCCGAAAGGGAACGCGCGCGGCCGCCGAACGGAACATGACCGCCGCGATCTGAGCGCCCGGATCCTTCAGACGAAAGTACACGTGACCCGATGCCGGTACGCGGAGGTTGGAGATCTCGCCGGCGACCCAGACCGAGGCGAAGCGGTCCTCCAGCGTCGAGCGAAGTCGGTGGTTGAGCTCGCTGACGGAGAGGACCGGCGCGGGACGCGCGGCGGCGACTGACGGAAACATGCGCGCAAGCTACCCGGAGCGCCACGGGCTGTCCACGTGATCGCGCCGCCGGCTGTATCCCGTGCCCGGATGAACATTGATCTACCGATCATGTCGAGTGCGAGCGCAGCGAGCGTATCGAGACACGGCGCATGCAAGGCCTCTCGATACACCGGCCCTTCGGGCCGGCACTCGAGGCGACCGGTGCAGGGCGCCCCGCCGGCAATGATCAGGACAGCAACCGCCACCGGGGGCCCCAACCGGCGTTCAGACCAGGGCGCTGGCTTCGCCGATCGAGATCCTGGTGCCGTCGTCGGCCTCGACCCAGACGTCGCAGTGGACCCGCGTCGCACCGCCCTCGCGCGCCTGCGACCGCACCTTGCCGTGCGCCGTCACCCGCCGGTCGACCCACAACACGTTGGTCAGTTTCACGTCCATGCGGCCGCCGGCGAGGAAGCCCATGCCAAAGCGATTCATCATCACCTCGGCGATGAAGCACGTCGTCATCATTCCCTGGACGACGATGGTGGGAAACCCCAATTTGCGCGCCTCCTCGGCGTCGGTGTGGTAGTTGCGACTCGGTCCGGAGAACATCCAACAGCGGCGCTGGTCGACGACCTTGGCCACCGGAGCGAGGTCCTCACCGGTCGCCGTCGGGAAAGGGGGGCGCGGCTGCTTGTCCTGTGGGCTGCGCTCGTCGACGACAAAGCCCTCTCCCTGCTTCTCCTCCCGCAGGAACGATTGGTGTGTGCGACCGCGTACGAGGAGCGCGCCACTGCCGGCGTCGCTGACGTCCGTTTCGTTCACCACGTAGTCGCGGCCGCGCTTCTCGTAACGGTCGATGATGGTCGAACGCGTGCGCAACGAGGCGCCGACCGGAATCGGCGCGAACAGAAGCCACTCCTGGCGCGCGTGCAGGTTGCCGATCAGGTTGCGCAGATACCATTCGAAGAGAAACTTGAAACACTCCGAGTGGTACAGCAGCGGCGGCGCGTAGGCCTGGTAGAGCGTCGACCGGTCGTCGAGCGCGTCGGCGTAGAAATCGACGACTTCGCGCGACGCGACGTAACTCGATCCGCCGCAGTGCAGGCCGACGGCGGCGGGCTTTCCGTGCAGATTCACCGCCGCGCCTCACGTCGCCGGCGGCGGCGGCGGCGATGACGCGGGGAACAGCTGGGACACCTTGACGACATCGATCTCCTCCTCGCTCCAGCGCGTGAGCAAGCCGCGCATTCTGCGCAACTCGTCGTTGCCGACCGACACGCACATTCCGATCGCCGCGCCGCCGGAACGAGCCTGCCGGATGATCGCATCGACGGACGGATCCACCGCACCGTCCATCGGGATGACCATCACCCGCGGAGCCGCCGCGACGACGTCCGGCACCCGCGGGGCACCCGCGGCATCTGGAATGATCGCGAGCAACCCGCGATCGCGCAGCGAGGCCAGAAGCTCCGGTTTCACCTCGGACCCGGACAACATCACGCCGACCGCGCCCGGTACGGTGGCGAGCGCCTCTTCGAGGCCGCGGCGTTCGGAGTCCTCGCCACTCCAGTCGAGGAACACGTCGCGTTCGAACATCTTGGCCAGCTCGGCGACCTGCGCCGAGAACGGACGAAACGGTCGCACGGCCACCGAAACCGGAGCATCCAACTCGATGATGCGACGCGCCAGACGGAGATCGTCGCCGAGGGAGGCGATGACCAATCCAACGCGAGGGCGCGGCGGTTCGTCCGACCAGAAGACGCGCAGAGTGTGCGTCAGCAAACCGTCCAGACCGACCAGCACCTGAGACCCGTTGAAGGTCTCCTCCGCCACCAACGAGACTCCGGGGTCGATCGCCCGCAGGGATTCCAGCGTGGTTTCGATTTCGGCACGGCGCTCGCGATCCACCGTGAGCTCCAGCAATCGATGGGTCCAGCGGACGCTGCCCGACCCCTGGCGATCCTCACTGGCCACCGACGCCTGCAACGGCGCCGCCAGGACGGCTCGGTGCAACGCCTCGACGCGGTTGGCAAAGTCGGTGGCCCAATCCACCGGCGCCGCCGCCGGCACCGCGGCCGCGACGGCGCGCACCGTAGGTTGGGCGATCTCCTCGGCCGAGAGAAATATCATCGCTCCCAGCACCGCCATCAGCGGGTACGAGACGATCCAACCGAGACTGAGCCAGTCCTGCGGAGTGTTGCTCGCCACCACCACCCTATCTATTCCGACCTGCCGCCGGTCGATCTCACCACAGAGGCACCGAGAACACAGAGAGGATTCCTACGAAACGCGGATTGAATCATCCGCATCGCTTCTCACTATCATCGGGTTTCGGCCGCGTGGGCGAGTCTTTCAAAGCCCTCTATCTCTGTGTTCTCCGTGCCTCTGTGGTGAAGTCAGCCCGTCAAGCTGCCTTCTGAGCCACCACCGACTTGAAAACGTTCCAACTCTTCAGGAGCTCCAGGGCGCGCTGCAGTTGCGCATCCGGCGCCTCCTCGCTCGGCTCGGCCGCCGCTTGCGGCTCCGACTTCCGATCGGCCGGCGGCTCCGGCCCGTTCTCGAGGTGACGCGGCAGGTTGCGCTCGCGAATCGTCTGCGGCTCCTGTTCTTCCTCTTCGACCTTCACGACGGGTTCCATGATGATGTCCGGCGTGATGCCGGTCGCTTGGATCGATCGTCCGTTCGGCGTGAAGTAGCGGGCCGTCGTCAACCGGATCGCCGCCTTCGAATCCGCGGTGTCCTGTTCCTGGATCGGTAGAATCGTCTGCACCGATCCCTTGCCGAACGTCTGTGTGCCGAGAACGATCGCACGGCGGTGGTCCTGGAGCGCTCCGGCGACGATCTCCGAGGCGCTCGCGCTGCCGCCGTTCACCAACACGATCATCGGAAAATCGGTCCGACTGTCATTCTTGTGCGCGAAGAACTTCTGCGCCTCGTTGTCCATGCGCCCTTCGGTGTAAACGACCATCCCGGAATCGAGGAAGATGTCGCTGACGCTCACCGCTTGCGAGAGCAGCCCACCGGGATTGTTTCGCAGGTCGAGCACCAGCCCCTGCAGTCCGCCGGGCGCTTCAGCGGCGAGCGCGTCGATCGCCTTGATCGCCTCGCCAGCGGTGCGCTCCTGGAACTGCGTCAAACGCAGGTAGCCGTACCCGGGCTCCAACGTGCGGGACTTGACGCTCTTGATGCGGATCACCTCGCGGACGATGTCGAGTTCCATCCAATCGTTGAGACCCTCACGGCGGATGGTGAGATGGATCGACGAGCCCTTCTCGCCGCGCATCAACTTGACGGCCTGCATCAGGGTCATGTCCTTGGTGAACTCTTCCTCGATCTTGATGATCTGATCGCCGGCGAGCACGCCGGCGCGAAACGCCGGGGTGTCTTCGATCGGCGAGACGACGGTGAGGACGCCGTCGCGTTGAGTGATCTCGATACCGAGTCCGCCGAAGCTGCCGCGCGTGTCGACCTGCAGCTCCTTGTAGGCGTCGGGCGGAAGATAGGCGCTGTGGGGATCGAGCGAATTGAGCATGCCGCGGATCGCACCGTCGACCAACTTCTGCGTCGTCACGTCGTCCACGTAGTGTCGTCGCACCATCGCGAGGATGCTCGCGAAGTCTTCCAGATTCTCGTAATCGTCCTGGCGCGCCGACACTTTGCCCGCCAGCCAACCACTGGTCATGGCAACGATCGAGATCAGCAGGACAGCTGTCGCTAGGGTCGCTCTTGGTTTCACCACGGTGCCTCCGGCGACGGACTATAGCGTACCGCACCCGTACCGGCTAGACGGCTTTTGTCCGCGGCGTTGGCAACCGACAGCCGCGGGGAAGAGCGGCATCGATCGCCGCGGAACCGGGCGGTTCACGAACCGCCCCTCCACGCCAAAAATTTCCGTGTTGCATTCCCCGGCCTCGACGCAGAGAATTTTGCCGACTGTTGTGAGGAGGTGGGCATGAGCGAGGTAGTGACGCGTCGTCCGTTGACGGATTTCTTCCGCGAAATGATCCAAGGGGCCGCCCGCAACCAGCGCGTCGCCATCAGCGAAGGGGCCGAACACTACCTGGTGGGACTCCTCGAGCACTTCGCGCGGCCCGACCCGGGCTGGCGGGACCGGCCGCTCGCCCTGGACTATCTGGAGTCCTTGAACGCCGGCGACGCGGTCGCCCGCGCCGGCCTGTTGCGGCGCGTCGGCGACACGGCGCTCTTTCTCAGCGGTGTCTTCATGGAACACCTCGAGCGACAGGTGGTCTCCTCGGACTACTACATCTCACTGGGCCGCTCGGCGTACGCCCACCTGGCTCGCGTCCCGGCGGGCGCCTCGGCGCGGCCGAGCGCGGTCTATTCGGAGATGTCGGATCGGTTCCCGGAATTGGTCAACGTTCTCACCGACATCAGCTTCGAGCAGATGTTCCGCAGCGACCACCATACGGTCCGCATGTACACGCGCTGGCTGCGCACCGGCAACCAGCGCGACGCGCGGCGACTCATGCGCAGCGGCCTGCTGCCCGTACCGCCGACTCGCTCCGGTCTGCGCCACTGACGGCATACCCATCCCGAAAGTGATGCGTGCGCTTCCCCCTTTTGACAAAAGAAGGGCGTTGCCCCGCGCCAATTCGATCGCCATCCCACTTAGTCACCTGGATCCCGGCTTTCGCCGGGATGACGTGCTTCTACGGGATTACGTGCTTTTAAAAGGAGGCAACCTTCCGGATCAGCGCGCGACGGCGATCGGGGGCGAGTCCGAAGGCGCGTCGAAATCACCCTTGGCGTTGCGCGCGACGACGATGGTGAACAGCGATCGGCGCGAGGTCTTGTAGACGCGGCTCAGCTCCAGAGGCAGGCCCGCGAACACTTCCTGCAATCCCAAGGTGTGCCATCCGACCCGGCGCGTCAGCGGCTCGATCTTGCGATCGATTGCGGCGAGTACGCGCCGATCGCTGCGGAAATGGTTGACCACGACGATCTTGCCGTCCGGCCGACACACCCGCTGCGCCTCTTTCATGAACCGGTCCGCTTCCGGAACGACGCTGACGACGTGGAAGGCCATCACGTAGTCGAAACTGGAGTCCTCGAACTCGAGATTCATCGCATCCATCTCGTGGAGATGGATGTGCCGCCATCCCTTGCGCGCGATTCGCTCCTGCGCCCGCTCCAACATGTCGGGGGCGAGATCGACACCCGTCACCTGGCAGTGCGGCGGATACGCGCGCAGCGCCAGCCCGGTGCCGACACCCAACTCCAGCACCTTGGCGCCGGGGGGGATGCGGAGATCGCGGATCACAGCCGCGATCCGGGGATAAAAGAATCGGGCGAAGATCAGGTCGTAAATCCCTGAATATTCACCGTAAAGCTTACTCTCGTACGCTTGGGGAGCAGTCGATTCGAACGCCATGGCAACCCTTCTTCGCAAACCTGAACGGCGGCTCACGCCGCCGTCGCTTCTGTCTGCATCTCTCGCTTGAAGGACTCGATGTCCCTCGCGCGAAAGCGCCATTGCCGCCCCTGCTTGAACGCCGGCAGGATGCTCTTGCGCGCGTACTCGTTGACCGTGTCTGGGCTCATGTCGAGCAACAACGCCACGTCTTTGCTGTTCAAGATCGGTTCTTGGGATTCCATGGGATCAGCTGTCTCGGCACCAGCCATCGCAGCTCGAGTGGCGGCGTCCGGAGGGTGAGATCGACAGCGACGCATTGAACCAGTGAATCCGGCGCAGTTCAAGTGTCGGGGTCCGAAGGGGCCCGGCGCCGGGCCCGGGCCCATCAAGCCCGCCGAAAGTCGCGAAGTTCGGCTTCCAGGGTGCGCTGACCGCCCCACTCGGAAACACGCGGTCGGTAGAGGACTTCGATCTCGTCGCCGACATCCACGACGCGATCGGCCATGCCAAACGCGATGGCGGCCAGCCGGCAGCCGTTCGATTCGAGCTGCAGCTTGAGGTGGCTCGCACCGACGACGCCGCGCGCCCGGACGCGGACCTTGCGCGCCAGAAAGGTCGGCTCGGGATTGCCGGAGCCGTAAGGCTCGAGGCGATCGATATCGCTCATCGCCGCGTCGCCGAGTTGGTCGAAAGACAGTTCCCCGTCGATCCGACGCTCCGGCACCAACGCCTCCTGTGGCGTGACGCCGGCCAGAACGGTCTCCAACCGCGCGGCGAGGTCGTCGATGCGCACGGCGTCGATGGTCATGCCCGCGGCCATCGGATGTCCACCAAAGCCGAGCATCAGGTCCTCGCATTCGCGCAGCGCCGCGTGCAGGTTCACCCCGGGGATGCTGCGACCGGACCCGCGACCCGTACCGGTGGCGTCGTCGATGGCGATCATCACGCTCGGCCGGTGGTAGCGATCGACCATTCGCGCAGCGACGATACCGACCACCCCCGGGTGCCACTGGGACGAAGCGAGGACGATGCTGTGGCGCTCCGCCACGCCGCCACAACGGTCGATCCGCTCGACCGCGTCGTCGACGGCGGCCCGCTCGATCCGTTGCCGCGCGCGATTCTCCTCATCGAGCCCGATGGCCAACCTCTCTCCGAGCGCGCGGTCGGAAGTGGTGAGGATCTCGACCGATCGCCGCGCGTCGTCGAGGCGCCCGCCGGCGTTGAGGCGCGGCGCGATACGAAACGCGATGGCCCCGCTCGACATGCGCGTTACGCCGCTCACCGTGCGCAGCGCGACAATGCCGGGCAGAGTACTGCGCTCCAGTTCGCGCAGCCCGTGTTTGACCAGCACCCTGTTCTCTTCGACGATCGGAACGACGTCGGCGATGGTGCCGAGCGCGACGAGGTCGAGCATCCGCCGCAGATCGGGCAGCGCCGAAGCTCCGGACTCGCGCAGATACATCTTCAGACCGGCGGCCAGATAGAACGCCAATCCGGCGCCGCAAAGGCCGCGGAAAGGGAATCCCGAATCCGCTTCGATCGGGTTCAAGACCGCGGTGGCCCCCAGCGGCGTCCCCGACACCTGATGGTGATCGCAGACGATCACGTCCATGCCGAGTCGCTTCGCCAGCTCGATCTCGGCATGGTTCACGGCGCCGCAATCCACCGTGATCATCACGCGCGCTCCCTGCTCCGCCAGCGCTCGCACCCCCGTGTCCTTGAGGCCGTAGCCCTCTTTCAGTCGGTGCGGGATGTGCAACAGGGGCTCGTGGCCCAACGCCCGGAAGGCGCGCAGCAGAAGCGCGCTACCGCTGATGCCGTCGACGTCGTAGTCGCCGTGGACGCCGATGCGCTCTCCGCCGGTCAGGGCGCGCGCGAGCCGTTCGCACGCGACCGGCATCTGGCGGAACAGCATCGGCGAGCGCAGGTCGTCGCTCAGCCGCGCGCGCAGGTAGCGATCCGCCGCGACGGGTTCGGTAATCCCCCGATTGGTCAACAACATCGCCAGCAGGGGCGACACCCCAAGCTCGCGCTGGAGAAGTGCGGCCTCGGTCTCGAGCGGTTTCGCAAGACACCAACGCCGCCGCACGCCCGCTACGCTACCTTTCTCCCCGCCGCCGGATAGCGCTCTTCGAAGTACAGCACCACCGACCCGGCGATGAAGACGGTCGAGTAGGTCCCGACGATGAAGCCGACCAGCAGCGTGAACGCAAAGCCGTTGATCACGGTGCCGCCGAGCAGGTACAGGGCAAGAACGACGAACAGCGTCGTCCCCGTCGTCAGGATCGTCCGGCTCAGCGTCTCATTGATCGAGCGGTTGACCAACTCGTGCATGTTGGCGCGCCTGTCCCTGGCCATGTTCTCGCGGATTCGGTCGGAGATCACGACCGTGTCGTTGACCGAATAACCGACGACCGAGAGCAAGGCCGCGACGATCGTCAGGTCGAACTCATAGCCGAACACGACCAGCGCCGCGGTCGTGAGCAGGACGTCGTGCGCCAACGCGACGCCGGCGCCTATCCCGAAGCGCCATTCGAAGCGCGCCCAGATGTAGATGCCCATCATCAGAGTGGCGAAGGCGACGGCGAGGATGGCACGCTCGCGCAACGACTCGCCGACTCTGGGGCCGACCGATTCGACGCGCAGGATCTCGACACCGTCCGCGCCAAAGGCCGTGGCCAAATTGGACGTGATCTGTTTCGTCACGTCCTCGTGTCCATCCGACGTGCCGGGAACCCGGACGAGATACTCGTCGCCGCCGCCGCCCAACTTCTGGATGTCCACCGACGCCAGCGCCGAGTCGCTCACGGCCGCGCGCACCGCGTCTGTGTCGGTCTCCTTCGCGAACCGGACGTGCACCAGCGAACCGCCCGCGAAGTCGATGCCGAAGTTGATGCCGCGGATGGCGACAAAGGCCATGCCGAGAACGATGAGCACGATCGATACGATCGCCGTGACGCGCCGGTACTTGAGGAAGTCGATGATGGTTCCGTGCGGGATGATTTCGATCATCAGATGCTCACCGTCTTTAGCGTTCCGCGCGACAGCCGGTAGTCGTACACCAGCCGGGTCAAGACCACCGCCGTGAATACGCTGCTCACCAGACCGATGCACAGCGTCACGGCGAACCCCTTGATGGGGCCCGATCCGAACTGAAAAAGAATGACGCCGGAAAGGAAGGTCGTGATGTTGGAGTCCAGGATTGCCGGCAGCGCTCGGTCGTAGCCGGCCTCTATCGCCGCCCGCGCCGTTTTTCCGAGCCGCAGCTCTTCGCGAATGCGCTCGTTGATCAGCACGTTGGCATCGACCGCCATACCGAGCGTCAAGACGATACCGGCGATGCCGGGGAGCGTGAGCGTCGCGCCGAACGCGGCCAACATCGCGACCATGAACAACACGTTCAGTACGAGTGCGAGGTCCGCCAACACTCCGGCGAATCGGTAGTAAAAAGCCATGAAGACCAGCACCAGGACGCCGCCGACGACGAACGAGGTGAATCCGCGGCGAATCGAGTCCGCACCCAGAGTCGGACCAACAGTCCGTTCCTCGGCAATCGAGACCGGCGCCGGAAGTGCACCCGTTCGCAGAACAATCGCCAGGTCGCGCGCTTCGTCGGCCGTGAACGAGCCGGTGATGATGGCGCGGCCGCCGGGGATCCGCTCCTGGATGCGCGGCGCCGAGTACACCGTATCGTCGAGAATGATCGCCAGCTGGCGGTTGACGTTTTCGCCGGTGATCTCTTCGAACAGGCGGGCACCGCGCGAGTTCATGTCGATCGACACGATACGCGAATTCGGCAGCTCGCCCGGGCGAACCCGCGCGTCGACGATGACGTCGCCGGTCATCAACGTCCGCGATTCGACCAACATCGCCGCGCCGCGGCCCCGCTCGCCGACCTCGTTCTTCTGCAACTCGTAGAGAACCTGGGTGCCGGCGGGCAACGCCTGGTCACCGGCGCTGTACGCCGCGCCGGACGGGTCGCGCACCAACTTGAACTCCAGTACGGCCGTCCGCCCGATCAGATCCTTGGCGCGGTCGGGATCCTGGATGCCGGGGAGCTGCACGAGGATGTCCGCCTCGCCCTGGCGCTGGATCACCGGCTCGGAGACGCCGAACTGGTCGATGCGGTTGCGGATCGTCTCCAACGACTGATCGACGGCAGACTCCTTGACCCGCGAGATCTCTTCCGCCACCAGCGTCAGCTCGCGCACGACCCGGCCGTCGGTCGTGTTCGTCGAGGACGTCGCGAAGGCCGGAAAGCGCTCATCCAATACCGTCTGCAGCGTCTCCGCGCTGGCCTCGGGCACGGACACCGTGGCGGTGGTGTCGCCGCTGCGCCGAACTTGCGGCCCCGCCACCCCCTCTTCGCGGAGGTCGCGCCGCAACTGCTCGGCGTTGACATCGACATAGCTGCGCACCGCCTGGTCGATATCGACGCTGAGAATCAGGTGGGTGCCGCCCTGCAAATCCAACCCGAGCGAAACCTTCTTGTCCTCGAGGAAACTGAGCCAGCCCGGAAGCGGACTGACGAGCGAGGGCAATAGGTAGACGCCGGCGAGCAGGATCAACCCGAGAGCCAACAAGGCCCGATACAGGATACTGCGCTGGTTCACTGGTCGTTTTCCTTCGTCTTTAGTTTGTCCTTGTCGCGCGGGGCGGAGACGACGTGAGAGATCGTCGGCCGACTGACGCGTACATGGACCTTGGGCGCCACCTCCACCGTGACGATGTCACCGGCGATGGCCACCACCTTGCCGTACAGCCCGCCCCCCGTAACGATTTCGTCGTTGCGCTTCAAGGCGGCGAGAACATCCTGGTGCTGTCGTGCCTTCTGTTGCTGCGGCCGGATGAGGAGGAAATAGAACACCCCGAACACCAGGACGAGCGGCAGGAAGGACAGCCACGGGGGCGGCGCTCCGCCCGCTCCCGCCTGTGCCATTGCTGTGCCGATCACGGTCGCTCCCCCCCCTCGATCTGCTCGATCACGGAGTCAGCCCAGGCCGTGTAGTCGCCCTGCTCGATATGGGCGCGCGCCTGGGTCATCAGGTCGAGGTAGAAATGCACGTTGTGCAGAGTGGCCAGCTGGCCACCGAGCATCTCCCCCGAGGTCGTCAGGTGACGCAGATAGCCGATCGAGAATCGGCTGCAGGTGTAACACGCGCAGCGGTCGTCGAGCGGCGCACTGCTCCGCGCGTGTCGCGCGAGACGCAGGTTCACCCGCCCGTTTCGCGTAAAACACGAACCGTTGCGCCCGTTTCGCGTCGGCAGCACGCAGTCGAACTGGTCGTAACCCAACCCGACGAATCGCAGCAAATCCTGCGGCAAGCCTACCCCCATCAGATACCGGGACCGATCGGCCGGAAGTGCCGCGGCCGTCTCAGCCGCAACGTCCCGGGTCATGCGCCGATCTTCCCCTACACTCAATCCTCCAACCGCATATCCCGGAAACCCGAAGGCGGCAAGCTGACTGGCGTGACGTCGTCGCAGGTCGATCTCGAGACCGCCCTGAACGATTCCGTAGAGATGGCGATCGCCGGGAATCTCCAACGCCGCCTGGCGTTCGGCCCAACGAGTCGTGCGCTCCATGGCATCCTCGACCGCCGACCGGCCGTCGGTCGCCGCCACACAGACGTCGAGCGGCATGAGTACATCGACGCCGAGCCGGCATTGCGCGGCGACGACGTCTTCCGGGCGGAGAAAGATCTTCGAGCCGTCGAGGTGGGAGCGGAACTCGACGCCCTCCTCGCGCACGACGCAGAGCTCGGAGAGGCTCATCACCTGGAACCCGCCACTGTCGGTGAGGATCGCGCCGTCCCACGCCATGAATCGATGCAAGCCGCCGAGTTCGGCAACGATCTCGACGCCCGGCCGCAGGATCAGATGATAGGTGTTGGCCAACAGGATGCGGGCTCCCTGCTCCCACACCTGGGTCGGGGTCAGTCCCTTGACCGTCCCGGCGGTCGCAACCGGCATGAAGACCGGCGTCTCGATCTCGCCGTGGGCCGTCCTCAACCGCCCCCGCCGCGCCGACGAAGAGGGATCGACCGCGAGGACCTCGAAGGCCGACGGCCGCGGCGCGGCGGCGCTCGGTTCGGATGGCGTGGAAGGCATCCGCACGCCTCTATCAGAGGATGAGCATCGCGTCGCCGTAGCTGTAGAAACGGTAGCGCTGGCGGACGGCCTCGGCGTACGCGGCCAACATCGGCCGCCGCCCGGCGAAGGCGCAGACGAGGACCAACAGCGTCGACTGGGGGAGGTGGAAGTTGGTGACCATCCCGTCGACGACGCGGAAGTCGCCGGCCCGGCGCAGGAACGCATCGGCGCCGAACTCGCCGGCGCGCACCCCTTCACCCGCCGCGGCGCGCGATTCGAGCGCCCGCGTAGTCGTCGTTCCAACCGCGATCACCCGACCGCCGCGCCCCTTCGTGGCGGCCAGGAGATCCGCGGTCCGCTCGGGAATGGAAGCGCGCTCCGCGTCGAGCCGGCATTCGGCGAGGTTCTCTGCGCGCACGGGCAGGAAGGTCGCGGGCCCGACATCGAGCGTCACCCACGCCAACTCCACGCCGGTCGCGCGCAGTTCGTCGATGAGAGCGTGGGTGAAGTGGAGACCCGCGGTCGGCGCGGCGACCGCACCGATCCGTCGCGCGTACACCGTCTGGTAGCGCGCGTCGTCGTCAACGCACGGACCGTTCGGGCGCTTGATGTACGGCGGCAGCGGAATCTCGCCGTGTCGCGCGAGGTACTCGTCGAGGTCGCCGACGCCGTCGAACGAGACGACGACTAGCCCGGAGCCCTGCTCGACGATCCGCGCCGCGCGATCGCCGGGCAGGTGAACCAGCACGCCGGCGCGCAGCCGCCTGCCCGGGCGACCCAGGCACTCCCACGCTCCGCCGGCGACTTCGCGCAGGAGCAGCAGCTCGACCACGGTACCGGAAGGAAGCCGTCCGCGCAGCCGAGCGCGCCGGACGCGAACATCATTGAAGACGAGCAGATCTCCGGCGCGCAGCAGTCGCGGCAGCGCCGCGAATCTCTCGTGTCGCCACCCCTCCGCCCGACCGCGGCTGACGACCATCAGCCGGCTCTCGCCGCGCGACGCGACCGGCTCCTGCGCGATCAGCTCGGGCGGCAGCAGGTAGTCGTACGTCGACAGCCGGTCTTCGTCGTCAACCGACTTCATGCGATCTCCATGCGCGCGAAGCTCCGACGGTCGCGCCGACGCGACGTGACGCGAGCGGCGCGACGTCCGCCGCGCCTACTCGGAGTCGCGGTAGAAAGCCTTCAAGAAATCGACAGGCAGCGGAAACAGGGTGGTGGACTCGTTCTCCTGCGCCATCTCGGTCAGGGTCTCGAAGTACCGCAGCTGCAGCGCCCCGGGGTTGTCGGCGAGGATGGCCGCCGCTTCCGCGAGCTTCAGCGAGGCCTGGAACTCACCTTCCGCGTTGATCACCTTCGCCCGCCGATCGCGCTCCGCCTCCGCCTCGCGCGCCATGGCGCGCTGCATGTCGGGGGGGAGATCAATGTGCTTCAGCTCGACGGCGACGACCTTGATTCCCCAGGGATCGGTCTGCGAATCGAGGATCTCCTGGATATTGGCGTTGATCTTGTCGCGCTCCGCCAGCAGATCGTCGAGCTCGCCCTGGCCGCAGACACTGCGCAGGGTCGTCTGCGCCAGTTGCGACGTGGCGACCAGGTAGTCTTCGACCTCGACGACCGCCCGGGCGGGGTCGACGACGCGGAAGTAGAGCACGGCGTTCACCTTCACCGACACGTTGTCGCGCGTGATGACGTCTTGCGACGGGATGTCCATGGTCACGGTGCGCAGATCGACCCGCTCCATCAACTCGATGCCGGGGATCAAGAGTGTCAGCCCCGGACCGCGCGCGCCGACCAGCCGGCCGAGCCGGAAGACCACGCCACGCTCGTACTCCTTCAGGACCTTGAAGATCATGAAGAACAGCGCGATCGCCGGAACCAGCAGGAAGGGTAGTAGGGGCAACGAAACCATGGGCAACTCCTGAAGGATCCCCGAGCATGCCGGAACGGCACTGCCCGGGACCCTACGCCGCCCGCCCGGCGCGGGCAAGGATCGCTCAGACCCCGGTACTGTCCTAATTTGCCCCGCACGCCCCGACCCACCCGACCATGTCGAGTGCGAGCGGAGCGAGCGTATCGAGACACGCTGCATGGAGGGCGTGGCCTCTCGATACACCGGCCCTGCGGGCCGGCACTCGAGGTGATCGGAGAGGGGGCCAGGCGCGCTGGGGAAATCAGCACCGTACTCAGGCGCGCCGGCGCACGCGTACGGTCAACCCGTCGACGGCGGTCACTTCGACTTCATCACCCTCCCGCACGTCGCCGTCGACGACGGCGTCCCAGTGTTCTCCATGCACGAACACCTTGGCCCGACCCGTTTCGCCGAGGACGCGCCGAACCCGCCCGATCTCGCCGATCATCCCCTCGACCCCCGACGCCGGCTGCTGGCGCTGCGCTTTCATCACCAGCAATCCCATCACCAGGACCACCGAGCCGGTCACCCCGGCAATCGTACCGATGAGGCGCCGGTCGACGGCGATCGTTGAGTCCGGTGTCTCGAACAGGAAGAGAGAGCCGAGGACGAACGCCACCAGCCCGCCGACGCCGAGTACGCCAAAGGTGGGCGTGAACGCCTCGGCGGTCATCAACATCAGTCCAACCACCAGCAGGGCGAGCCCGGTGTAGTTCACCGGCAGCACCTGCGTCGCCCACAGGCCGAGCAGGAGACAGATGAGCCCGACGACACCGGGAAACAGCAGGCCGGGATTGTAGAACTCGATGTAGAGCCCGAGCATGCCGAGGGCCATCAGCATGTAGGCGAGATTGGGATTGGCAATGAAGTTGAGAATCGTCTGGCGGGTGTTCATCTCGTGCGCGACGACGACAGCCCCAGCCGTCCGCAAGACCGCCGACGCGCCGTCGTCGAGCGTGACCTCGCGGCCGTCCATCTGCGCGACCAGATCAGCCACGTCGCGGGCGACGAGATCGACGACGTTGATCTCGAGCGCCTCGGTCTCCGTGATCGAAACGCTCTCGCGCACCGCCTTCTCCGCCCACTCCGCGTTGCGGCCGCGTTGCTGGGCGATGGTCTTGCTGAGGGACGCGGCGAAGTTCTCGACCTTCTTGCGCATGTCCCCTTCGATGTCCTCGCCGCCGCCGCTGACGGGGTGCGCCGCTCCGATGTTGGTGCCCGGAGCCATCGCGGCGATGTGCGCGGCCATCGTGATGAACACTCCCGCCGACGTCGCGCCGGCACCGCCGGGACTGACGTAGACGACCGTCACCACCTTGCTGCCGAGCAGATCCTTTACGATGATCTTCGTCGACTCGAGCAGGCCGCCGGGCGTGTCCATGCGGATCACCAGCGCCGACGCGCCGCGCTCGGCGGCGACCGCCAGACCGTCGCGTATGTACTCGACCGTCGCAGGATTGATGCTGCCGTCGATCTCGATCAGAACGACCGGCCCCTCGACCGTGCGCGCCACGGCGGGCTTCTCGTCGGGGGAATCCGCCGCGGGTTTGTCCGCAGTCGCGGCGAACAGCGGCGCCACGACGAGCAGGCACGCGAGCAGCGCACTCCAACGTCCGCGGTTCATCGCGGCAACCCGAGCTCGGCCATCACCTGCTTGACGTCCTCCCACACCAGCCGCTTGTCGGCCGGGTTGCGCAGCAAGTAGGCGGGGTGAAGGGTCGGCATCAGCTTCACCCCGCGGTACTCGTGCCACTGGCCGCGCAAACGGGTGATGGGAGTGGTGGTATTCAACAGGGTGTGCGCGGCGAACTTGCCGAGGGCGACGATCACCCGCGGCCGCACGATCTCGATCTGGCGGGCGAGGAACGGGATGCAGCGCTCGATCTCGTCCGGCTCGGGGTTGCGGTTCTGCGGCGGCCGGCACTTGACGACATTGGCGATGTAAACATCCTCGCGGCGCAGCTTCATGCCGTTGACGATGATGTCGGTCAGGAGTTGCCCGGCGCGACCGACAAAGGGCTCGCCGCGCAGATCCTCGTCGCGCCCGGGACCTTCACCGACGAACATGAGATCGGCTTCCTCGTTGCCGACGCCGAAGACGATATGCGTGCGCCCGCCGGAAAGTTTGCAGCGCTGACAAGGCCCCAGCACGGCGGCGAGATCCGCCAGAGACTTCGCGGCGGCCATCGCCGGCGCATCGCGGCCGGCGTCGCCGACCGGCGCATCGCGGCCGGCGTCGCCGACCGGCGCATCGCGGCCGGCCTCGCCGACCGGCGCGGACGCAGTAGCGGGCCGCCCGGCGGCGGCCGTCGACCCTGGCTTCGACCCTGGCTTCGGCGCATCGCGAGCGGTGGCCGCCCGCGGCGCGGGTTGCGCGCGGGGAGACGGCGAGGCGGCGGTCGCGCCCCGCGTCCGCGGGGCGTCGGCAAATGCGGTCGGCGGCGGCACCGCGCCCTTCACCACTTGCGCGCGGGGCAGCCAGCGCACTCCCATGCCGCGCTCGGCCTCGGCGTGATCGCGCAACGCGCGTACCAGGGAGGAGAACTCACCTTGTTGGTCGGCAGTCGCCATAGTACCATCCGATCTCGTGCTTTCGCTGGTCGCCATCGTCGTCGTGGGGTTGTTGCTCGTCCCGGAGAGCGCAGACGCGTGGGGACCCATCACCCACCTCGCACATGGGTCGGAGGTACTGAAAGGCGTTACCATCCTCGGCGTCGGCCTTCAACAATTGCTGCGCCGATTCCCTACCGAGTACCTCTACGGCTGCATCGGCGCCGACATCACCCTCGGCAAGAAATACACGGGCCCGATGCAAGCGCACTGCCATTCGTGGGAGTTGGCCTGGCAGCTGCTCGACGAAGCGGACAGCGAAGCGGAGCGGGCGTTCGGCTACGGCTATTTGAGCCACCTCGCCGCCGACGTCTACTCGCACAACCACTTCGTGCCATCGCAACTGGTCGTCAGCTATCGCACGCGAACGCTGCGCCACATCTACTGGGAGGCGCGGTTCGACTCTCTGCAGGACCCCGAATACCGCGAGATCGTCTCCGACCTGCGGCGGCGATCCTTTCCGGAGTGCGACAAGCTGGTCGAACGCGTCGTCGCGCGCACGCTGTTCTCGTTCCGCATGAACAAGCGCATCTTCGACAACGTTCTCGCCCTACACGACTGGGACAACTGGCACCGCTTCATGGCGAGCGTCTCCACCCGCTCGCGCCACGCCTTCGCCCAACCCCTGGTCGACCAATACAACCGAGCCTGCCGGGATAACATCCAAGACCTGCTGCGCCGCGGCAAGCGCGCCGACTGCCAGGCGGCGGATCCGACGGGGCTCGATGCGATCACGGCGGCGACCCGCGTGCGACGCGCGCTCAAGGCGATGCAACGCCGCGGCGAGATCACGCCGGAGATCGAAGAGCGCATCCGGCACATCGACGACCGGGCGGACCTGGCGATGGTCCTCGACGCGGGCGACACCGCCGCCGCCCGAGCGATCGGCTGACGCGCCGGCGGCCGGCGCCCCTCCGACTCAGCGCCCTCGCGGCGGCTGGCCGCCGCGCAATCGCCTCGGCCGATGAGGTCGGCTCGACCGCAGTCGCACGACCCGGTCGAGAATGCGGTCGGCGATCTCGTCCTTGCCCGCCAGGTCGATCTCGTCCCGCCCGTCGGCGTCGATCAGCGTGACCGCGTTGGTCGCCACCTCGAATCCAGCGTCGGGCCGCGACACGTCGTTGGCGACGATCAAGTCGAGCTTCTTCGCGGTCAGCTTGCGCTCGGCGTTGCGCAACACATCCTCGGTCTCGGCCGCGAAGCCGACGACGATGCGCCGGCCGCGCGATGCCGGCAGGTCGGCAAGGATGTCAACCGTCCGCTCCAGCTCGATGGTGTGCCGACCCGCGCCCTTCTTGATCTTCTGTCGGGCGACCGACTTCGGCCGGTAGTCGGCCACGGCGGCGGCCATCAGCAGAACCGACGTTTCTTTGAACTCGCGGCGCACGGCGCGATGCATCTCGTCGGCGGTCGAAACGCGCACCGTGGTCACGCCGTGCGGGTCCGCCAGCGCCGTCGGGCCGCTCACCAGGGTCACGTCGGCGCCGCGCCGCCACGCCGCCGCGGCGAGCGCGTAGCCCATACGGCCGCTCGATCGATTCGACAGGAACCGCACCGGGTCGAGCGGCTCGCGGTTCGGACCCGCCGTCACCAACACCCGCTCGCCATCGAGGTCGGGCGCCGCCAGCGCCCGACCGACCTCGAGAACGATCCGCTCGGGATCCGGGAGTCTCCCCTGCCCCTCGTAGCCGCAGGCGAGCGAGCCGACGGCCGGCGGAATGAGGCGCGCCCCGCGCCGCGCGACCGTCTGCAGATTCTCTTGTACCGCCGCGTTTTCGTACATGTGGACGTTCATCGCCGGCGCCAGCAGCATCGGCGCCCGCGTCGCCAACAACACCGTGCTCAGAAGGTCGTCGGCAATTCCGTGCGCCAGCTTGGCGATCGCGTTCGCCGTGGCCGGCGCCACCAACACCACGTCCGCCGAATCCGCCAGTTGGATGTGGCCGATCTGCGATTCCTGCGTCAGGTCGAACAACTCGGTCGACACCGGATTGCCGGACAGCGTCTGCAGCGTCAGCGGCGTGATGAACTCGCGGGCGCCGCGCGTCATGACCACGCGCACGGTCGCCCCCTGTGCGGTCAGGAGCCGAACGATCTCCGCGGACTTATACGCGGCGATCCCACCACTCACACCGAGGACGACGGTTCGCCCGGCGAGCGACATGGCTCAGCAGCCCGCTGAGAAAGTAGGCCGGGCTGCAAATGGATCTCTCGACCCAGCTCTGCGTTGCCGAATCCTCGACAAAAGTCCCGACTTTGCCTCCGGTTCGGCGCCTTGATCTGGGTCGAGATCTCTCATTTTCGCTCCTGCCCTACTTTCTCAACGGACTGCTAGCCCTCACTCCGTTCGATCGCGTTGGCGTCCGGCATCTCCTGCGCCTTCACGTCGCGCATGCTCATGCCCTCCCTCCACAGCGAGTACAGTCCGGCGCCGATGACGGCAACGAACTGCGTCATGTGCAGCACCAGCGAATAGGCGAGAGCGGCGCTCTCGCCGACGCCGAAGATGCCGAGACCGAGCACGCAGCCGAGTTGGTACGAACCGATGAACCCGGGCGCCGACGGCACCGACACGGCGATGGCCACGATGGCGGTGAGAATGAACGCGCCCTTCACCGCCGGCACGTCGAGATGGAAGGCCCAGAATCCCAACACGTAGAGGCTGCCGATCACGGCCCAGAGAAAGAAGGTCCAGCCGAACGCCCGCACGAACGCCATCGGGCTGTCGAGCATCAGCAGCGCCTGCACGAACCCCTCGACGAAGCCGTGCAACGCGTTGCCGAAACGCTCGGGCAACAGGTCGCACACCCGACGGCTGATGCGCAGCGCCAGCGCTTCCTGGAAGCGCAGCAGCGCCAGCACCGCGGCGATCGGCACCGCGATCGACAGCAGCGCGTATCCCCACTGCTGCACCCGGTCGGATACGTCGACGAGGATCACGGCGACGCCGAACAGGATGAGGATGCTGAACATGTCGAAGATGCGCTCGACCACGCAGCTGCCGAGCACGCCCGACAGGGGCAGGTTCTCCTTGCGGCTGAGCAGCACCGGCCGCACCACCTCGCCGGCGCGCAGCGGCAGGACCATGTTCGCCATGAAGCCGATGTTCGTCGCCGACACCAGCGAGCTCATCGGCGCCGTGCCGACGGTGCCGAGAAAAACGCGCCAGCGCAGCGCCCGGATGTAGAGGCTGGCGACCGTGATCGGCAACATCAGCAGAATCAACGAGTAGCGAGCGCCGCGCACGGCCGCCATCGCCTCCTTCGTGTCGATGTTGCTGAGCGCCAGCCAGAGCAGCACCCCAGAGATCAGGAAGGACAGCGCGATGCGGATGTTGCGACTCACGACGGGCCCTTCCCCGGCCGCCGCAACGACTGGACCGCGCCCAAGGCGAACAGCGCGCCGCCGATCACCAGCACGAGGCCGCCGAGTCGCTGCGCGCCGCTGTCGAGAACGATCCCGGCGCCGAGCATCCAGAGGAAGTAGCCGAGCACCCGCCAGCCCTTGCCGGAGAGCTCACCCATGCCCGGACATTCCATTTGCGCGCTGTAGCGCGCGCCGCACGTGGAAGAATCGCTGCAACGCGGTCAGGTTGGTGAACACGGCGAGGAAGAGCACGACGATCTCGAGGAGCTCATGATGGCCGCCGGCGACATGCGTCAGGATCGACGAGAAGATGGCGCCGAAGCCGAGGATGACGAATCGCTCGGGCCGCTGCAGCATCCCGACCTCGCAGGACTGGCCGAGCCCCTCGGCGCGAGCGCGCGTGTAGCTCACCATATTGCCGCCGAACAAGGCGACGATCACCGCCCACACCGGCCAACCGCTCTGAAAGAAGATGATCATGCCGATGTACACGATGAACTCGCAGTAGCGATCGACCACCGAGTCGAAGAAGGCTCCGGCCTTGCTGGCGATCCCGTTGCGCCGCGCCAGGCGGCCGTCGAGGATGTCGAGCGTGCCGCTCGCCAATACGAGGAACCCCGCCGTGTAGACCAGGCCGGCGGCGAAGGCGGCCGCGCAGACGAGACTACCGGCCAACTGGGCCATGGTGATGGCGTCCGGCGTCACCCGCCAGCGGACAAACAGTGCCTCGAACGGATCGAGAATGGCGAAGTAACAGCCGCGTATCGACGGACCGAGCAGTCGCGACCCGCGCACGTTGCTGACATCCGGGTTGGCGCGCAGGAACATCCGCATTCCCACCAGCACGGTGCCGACGATCAGGAACAGGTTGAAGAGCGCAAAGGATGATCGACCCATAGAGGAGTCCGCGACGGGGACAAACGAGGCTCGGCCCGCCGCGGTCGCGAACCTATACCGGAGCCCCGCCACCGCCGCAACGCGGCCACGCCACACGCTCGCGCCCCGGCCTCAAAAGACAAAAAACCTCACCACAGAGACACCGAGAGCACAGAGAGGACACCGACGAGACGCGGATCGAGGCATCTACATCGACCCGCGTGTCGGCGAGTCCTCAAATCCCTCTGTTAGGGTGGGCACCGCCGACCGCCGGGGACTCAGCCGATGATGCGCGGCGCCGGCGTCTGGCCGGCGCCCGAGTCCAGCGCCTCGGCGACCTGCGCGGCCAGGTGCGCGTAGATGGCGCTGACGGGGTGGGCCTCCTGGCTGACGACGATGGGCGTGCCGGCGTCGCCGGCGCTGCGAATCGCCTCGGTGAGGGGGATCTGGGCGAGCAGCGGCACGTGGAACCGCTGCGCCAGAGCGGCGCCGCCGCCGCTGCCGAAAAGGGGATCGCGGTGGCCGCACGACGAACAGACCAGCTCGCTCATGTTCTCGACCACGCCGATCACCGGAGTGTTGACCTGGCGAAACATCGCGATGCCCCGCTCGACGTCGATCAGCGACACGTCCTGCGGCGTCGTCACCACCACGGCGCCGGCCAGCGGCACCTGCTGCACGATCGTCAGCTGCGCGTCGCCGGTTCCCGGCGGCAGATCGATCATCAGGACGTCGAGCTCGCCCCACATCACGTCCTTGAGAAACTGCCGCAGCACACCGGTGACCAGCGGGCCGCGCCAGATCACCGGCGCGCTGTCGTCGACCAACAACCCCATCGAGATGAACCGGATGCCGTGCGCTTCCACCGGCCGCACCTTGTTGCCGGGCACCACGTCCGGGCGACCGAACGCGCCGAGCATGGTCGGGATGCTCGGCCCGTACACATCGGCGTCGAGCAGCCCGACGCGCAGGCCGCGCCGCGCCAGCGCACACGCGAGGTTCACACACACCGTCGACTTGCCGACGCCGCCCTTGGTGCTCGACACCGCCACGATGTTCGCCACGCCGGGGATCGGCCCGATCTCCTCGGCGCCCGGACCCCCCGCTTCGACCACCTGCACGTCGACTCGGTCGATACCGTCGAACGCGCCGATCGAGCGACGGATCTCGTCGAGCGTGGCGTCGAGGATCGGCTGCGGCAACGGCCCGCGCACCAGCTCGATGGAGGCGCGGCCGCCGTCGAGGCGCACGTCGCGAACCATCCCGGCGGCGACGATGTCGCGCCGCAATCCCGCCGGTCGGATCTCTGTCAAACGCTCGCGAATCAGATCAACGGTGACATTCACTGCAACGGACTCCCTCTGCCGCGGCTACGCCGGGGTGCACTGCGCGCACGGACAGATCTCGCGCAGGGTGCGATAGCTGTAAATCCCCGCGTCGTGCCCGTCGCTCCACTGCACGCTGATCGCATACCGCCCGACCGTGGCAATCTGGACCGGGTAGATTTCTTCCTGCTGCCCGACGATCGGCAGTTCGCGGCGCGGCCGCTGGCGACACTCCGCACACGGACAGTTGTCGCGCAGGTACCGGTTGCCGTACTCCGCGGCGTGGTCGTCCTGCCACACGATGCGAACGGCGTTCACACCCAGCCGGCAGATCTCGCGAGGAATGGGATCCGCATGCGGCATCCCGCGAGGCTAACGACTGCGGTGGGCGAAGGCAATGTGGCGCATGACGATGGCCAAGTCGGGCGCCCCGCACCGTTCGCCTCGAGTGCCGGCCCGCAGGGCCGGTGTATCGAGAGGCCACGCCCTACCTGCAGCGTGTCTCGATACGCTCGCTTTGCTCGGACTCGACATGATCGGTAGGTCATGGCGTCGGGGCAAATCAGGTCGGTACCGTTTCGATCAGCGATCCGCGCGGCGAAGACAACGCGGATCGTTATGAGGACTGCGAGGCTCACGCCGCCGGTCCACTCATCGCCAATAACCTTGACAGTGAAACGTGATCTGACATCATCGGCCGAGCTTTTTCCCCACGTACGAACGCAGGAGAATTCAAACGGAGCCCCGTACGAACACCGTTCGCACGTCCTCGGACACAGCAGCGACAGCAACCGCGGCCGCTCTCGTCGCCGCGGAACTCGAGGCCGTCGAGCGGCGGCTCGGCGTCGTGCTCGCCTCACGCGAGCCCCGCATGACGGAGATCGCCGACCACCTGATCGGGGCCGGCGGCAAACGGGTTCGGCCGATGGTCACGCTGCTGGCGTTCCGCGCCTGCGGCGGAACAAAGACGGCCGACGCGGTCGATGTCGCCGTCGCCCTTGAATTGATCCATTCCGCGAGCCTCCTGCACGACGACATCATCGATGGCAACGACGTGCGCCGCGGCCGCGACTCGGCGAGGCGCAAGTTCGGCGTCGCCCATACCCTGGTCGCCGGCGACTTTCTCTTCAGCCGCGCGTTCCAGATCTGCGGCCGCTTTTCGGCCGACCAGATCGACTGGGCCGCGGAGGCCTGCATCGCCCTCACCGAAGGCGAGATCATGCAGAGCCGCTTTCGCAACAATCCCGCCGTTACCGTCGACGATTACCTCGAGATCATCTACCGCAAGACGGCGTCCCTGTTCGAACAGGGCGCGCGTATCTCCGCTTCGCTGGCCGATCCGCGCCCGGCGAGCCTGGTCGATGACATCGCCCGCTGTGCCAGGCACGTCGGACTGACGTTCCAGATCGTCGACGACCTTCTCGACGTCACCGCCGATGAATCGGAGTTGGGCAAACCAGTCGGCCTCGACGTGCGTGAAGGCAACCCCTCGCTCCCCATCGTTCTCGCCATCCGCGACGATACCGAGGTCGCGCGGATGTTCGCCGCCGGAGATCTGAACGACGGCGAGGTCAGTGCCGTGCTGGGACGGCTACGTCGATCGAAGGCGCTGCCGGACGCGCGCCGCCTGGCGCGCGAACACGGACACGCGGCACACGAATCGTTGGATCCCCTTCCGGAGACTCCTTACAAGGAGAGTCTACACGAGCTGATCGACCAGCTGATCGCCCGAATCGCGTGACCCAAATGGGAATCGTCGCTCGCGATATCATGAAATCCGAACTCGTATCGGTCGCGCCCACCACACCGGTCACGCATCTCGAGGACACGTTGATCGGTCGTCACATCAGCGGCGCGCCGGTGATCGAGGGCGGCCGTCTGGTGGGGATCGTGTCGCGGTCGGACATCGTCCGCTACTTCGCGATCCAGCGCTCGATGCAGGAGTTGCTGGGACACAAGAAGGCCTCCGAGTCGGCGCGCAACCACGAAGCCGATCCGCACCTCACGGTCCGCGACATCATGGCGGAGGCGGTGGTCACGGTGTCCCCCGACTCACCGGTCGAAGAGGTCGCCCACAAGATGGTCGACCGCCACGTCCATCGCGTCCTCGTCACCGAAGGCGATAAGGTGATCGGCCTGATCAGCGCCCTCGACCTGGCGCGCCTCATCGCCGACCGCGCCGTACTCGTGACACCCGAATCCGACTGACGCGACCTCGTGTTCGTTCACACGGGCGCGAGCTGTCCGATGGACCACAGCCACAGTGCGACGGCGAGCAGTGACGTCGCGCCGACCAACGCGACGGCGTCGAGCGCGCCAAGTGGGTAGTGCAGGTACGTCACCCGATCGCCGTCGAGCTGGAAGCCGCGGCCGTCGAGCGCCATCGCCAATCCGTCGGTCCGGCGCAGTGCGCCCATGAAGACCGGAACGAGAACGGGCACGTAGCGGCGGACGCGCTCGACGATGCCACCCCGCTCGAAGTCGAAACCGCGGCAGCGCTGCGCTTCGACGACCCGGTTGGCCGACTCGAGAAACACCGGCACCAACCGAAACGACAGCGTGATCGCAAACCCGATGCGGTGCGGCACCCCGGCGCTGGTCAGCGCGTGCGCGAACTCCTCGACGCGCGTCGCGGTGAGGAAGACGGTCCCCGCCGCGAGAAAGACGGTCAGCTTGAGGGCCATCGTGAGCGCAAAGCGCAATCCCGCGCCGCTCACCACCAGCGGGCCGACGGAAAGCACCGGCACGTGTTCGTCCGGCCCGTAGAACAGAGCCCAGACGAGAAACGTCATCGAGAACACCATGATGAACAACAACCGCAACCGAACGATGTTGCCCCGTGCACCGGTGGTCGCGACCAGGGCCGCCACCAACACCAACAGCGGCAACTGCGCCTGCGGCCGATCGGCAAGAAAAGCGACGACGAACAAAGCCGCCGCAACCGCCAACCGAACCAACGGATGACACCGATGCAACCAACTCCCCGAATCCAAATAAAGGTACATCAGCCCCTCGCCCCGGATTCCCCCTCTCTCTCTCTCCGGTCCACCCGTATATCGGGGTCGGGGTCGGTATCGGAATCGGTATCGATCCGGCATCCCCCGTTCACGACATCGATCAACCGGACGACGATCAAGATCCCCAACAGCCGCGTTTCGATTTCTTTCGACCCCGATTCCTATACCGACATCAGCCCCTGGCCCCTCGCCCCGGGTTCCTCGCCCGTCCACCCGTGCATCAGGGTCGGCGTACTCAGATCGTTTCGTTCTCGCCCGGCGCGAAGAGCGGCTCCATGTCGTAGTGCTCGACGTCGGCCTCCATCTCGCTGGCGGCCGGTCTCTCGATCGTCTGCTCGGCGGCGTCGAGAACGTCCGGCAGGACTTTCGCATCGGAAGTCGTGTTGAGGAAGACTCCCGGGCGCGACAAGACCCAGCGGACGTGTCGCTGCACGGCGTCGCGATCGCGCAGTGGCTCGTACCAACTGAAGTGCGGTACGTCGTCGTTCTGCCAACGACGCCGCGCAACGGCCTTGATGGTCTGCAGCGCCACACCGCGTGTGCGACACACTTCATCCACCTTCTCGAAGTCGGCCGCGTACGAGGGATTCGCCATCATGGTGTAATTGTACGGCAACAGGACGGCATCGAAGGCGAATCGTTCCAAGCTACGCAGATGCATCCCCGCGATCCGGGTCCCGTGGCCGGTGACGCCGATGAATCGCACCAACCCCGCCGCCCTGGCTTCGATCGCTGCTTCGAGCGCTCCTCCCGGCCCGAGCGCCTGTTGCCACTCGTCCTCTTCGACGAGGTTGTGCAGTTGGATCAGGTCCACGTGATCCGTCTGCATACGATCCAGCGAGCGATGAATACTGTCACGCGCTCCGTCGTAGTCCCGGTGTTCCGTTTTCGTGGCGAGGAAGAATTTCTGGCGATGACGCTTCAGCCACGGGCCGATACGGAGCTCCGCATCGCCGTACGAGGCGGCCGTATCGATGTGATTGACTCCGTGCTCGAGGAGCAAATCGAGCACCCGATCGGCGCGATCCTGGTCCATGGCCCACAGGGCCGCCGCACCAAAGATCGTCCGCGTGGACTCGTGTCCGGTTCCGCCGAATGGCTGCTTCGAGATCATGATTCAGACCTCCGTCGTTCCTGAATGCCACCCCGTAGCACGAGACGAGCGATTACCCACTGGCAAAATCTCAGCCCCTCGCCCCTGCGTCTCTCGCCGGTCCACCCGTGTATCGGGGTCGGCGTCGGTATCGGAATCGGTATCGATCCGGCATCCCCGTTCACGGCATCGATTCACCGCACGACGATCAAGATCCCAAACAGCGTCGTTTCGATTTCTTTCGACCCCGATTCCGATACCGACCCCGACCCCGACGTGAAAGTACCTCAGCCCCTGACCCCCGACCCCCGACCCCTGACCCCTATCAACTCATCCATCGAACGCACCACGATCCCCATCTCCCGACCGACCCGCGTCGCCTCCGGCTCCTCGAACTCCGCTCTCTCCATGATCTCGCGCGACGCGAGGAACTCGCGCACCGGCCCGTCGAAGATGATTCGACCAGCTTCGATCACCACGCAGCGGTCGGCCCACTCCGCCACCACCCAGGAAGCGTGGGTGATGACCAACACCGCCGAACCGGCGTCGCGCAACCGGCCCAGCAGCGCCATCATCTCCCGCTGCTCGCGGACGTCGAGTCCGGTCGTCGGCTCGTCGAGAATCAGCAGCCGCGGCTGCAACACCAACAGCGACGCCACCGCCAGACGTTGGCGGTGGCCCTTGCCGAGGGCGAATGGGTCGGCGTCCTCGAATCCCTCCAAACCGACGGCGGCGATCGCCCGCGCGGAACGCGCGGCGATGTCCGCCTCCGGCAACCGGAGATTTTCGACCGCGAAGCGAACCTCCTCGCGCACGCTGCCGGCGAAGATCTGGTGGTCGGGGTTCTGAAACACGTACGCGACGTCGACGGCGACGTCCTCCAATCCCAGTTGTCTCAAGTCGCGCCCGCGCACCGCGACAACTCCGGCGGTCGGCGACAACAATCCGTTCAAGTGCTTCGACAGCGTCGTCTTACCCGAGCCGTTCGGCCCGATCAGCGCCACCATTTCGCCGGCGCGAATCTCCACCGACGCGCCGCGCAACACAGCCGGGCCGCCGCTGTAGGCGAACTCCACCCCGGCCGCGGCGACGATGACTTCGCCGCGCGGTCGAGACGGTTCGACAGCCGGCGCGGCGACACCGCGGCGGCGCACGTACTCGGCCGCCGCGTGCGCCGCGTCGGCGAACCGGCCCGCGTAGCCGAGCGCCTCCGCCAGGCGATCCAGATCCGAAGCCGCGACGCCGGCGGCCGTCAGCTGGTCGACGCGGCGCAACACCTCGCCGGGCGCCGCGTCGGCGACGATCCGACCGGCGCGCAGAAGCACGAGCCGGTCCGCGGCGCGGCACGCCTCGGGCTCGTGTTCGATGAGCACGATTCCGATCCCCTCGTCGCGCAAGCCGCGCAACACGCCGAAGATCTCTCGCTTGCCCTGCGGGTCGAGATCCGTCGTCGGTTCGTCGAACACGATCAGCCGCGGGCGCATCGCCAGCACGGCGGCGATCGACAGCCGCTGCTTTTCACCGCCGGAGAGAGTGCTCGGATCGCGCCGATCGAAACCGCCGAGTCCGACCATCTCGAGTGCCAGCGCCACCCGCGCCCGCATCTCGTCGCGCGGTACGCCGAGCTGCTCCAGACCGAATGCGACCTCGAGCGCGACGTTGGTCGACAGCAACTGCGACTCGAAGTCCTGCGTGACCAGAGCGACGACACCGGCGAGCGCCGCCACGTCGGCGTCGCCGCGCTCGACCCCGTCGATCCACACCTCGCCGGTCAGGGCGCCGGCGTGATAGCTCGGCACGGCGCGGTTCAGACACCGCGCCAGCGTCGACTTGCCGGCGCCGCTGGCGCCCATGATCACGACGAGTTCGCCCGCGGCGAGGCGAAAGTCGATGTCGCGGAGCGACGGCTCGCCGGCGCCGGCGTACGAGAACGACACGCCGCGCAACTCGACCAGGAACTGTCCTATTTTGCCCAGCTGGACCTCCCTTCTCCGACCTCCTCGAGTGCCGGCCCGAAGGGCCGGTGTATCGAGAGCCATTCCAGCGCATACCACGTGTCTCGATACGCTCGCTCCGCTCGCACTCGACATGATCGGTTTGCCGCTGCGCCGAGGGAAATGAGGACACCACCCTCGACCAGTGGCCGCGCGACCGGATCCGCCGCCGCCCTCACAGCAGGAGCGCCCCGAGGATCAAGAGGACGATGAAGGGAGTCACCGCCGCCGTCACCTGCGCCGCGACGATGCCGCCGCCGGGAACGGTCCAGTAGCCGAGCGCCACCAGGTTACCGATCAGCATGCCACCCGCCGTGGCGAACACCACCACCGCGGCGCCGAGCCAGCGCGTCGACCGCCGGCGCGACGGCTCGGCGCGCAGGTCGTCGTACGCCAGACCGCTGGCGCGCACGCGCCCGTACACGGCGTGCAACAGCAGCGGCGCCAAAACCAGAGACACCGCGAAGTTGTTGACGAAGATGATGTTGGACAGCGCCGCGAAGGGCACGAAGCCGAGCGCGTTCAGCCCCCAGGCGATGACCAGAGCGCAGGCGGCCGAGGCGGTCGCCAGCACCCCGGCGAAAGCCAACCACTGCAGCGGCGTCGACGGCGTCGGGTCGCGGTCGGAGAATGCCCGCCACAATCGATACGGCAGCAACCCGTACAAGAAGTTGCCGGCCGCGCCGAACAGAGCGCCGGGGCCGAAGCCGCCGAAGAAGTCGCCGATGATGTTGCCGATCGCGGCGCCCCACGCCGCCGCCGGACCGAACAGAAACGAGCAGAGGATCGGGATGGCGTTCGCCGGCCGCAACTCGGTCACTCCCGGGATGAGCGGCAGCAACTTGAAGGGGATCAACAACGCCGCGAACAGCGACGCGCAGATCGCCGTCAGGACGACCATGCGGGTGTTGCGCCACATCGACAGCAGTCCCGTGGGGGGACGCCCGTGACCGCTGCCGTCGACGCGGGACTGCTCCATCAAATTCGATCGCGCAGTGTCGCCGCGCTCATGCCTTCGTGCTGCGGCGTGTCGGTCCGGTCCTTGACCATGAAGCTCGCGTCGTGGTGCCCGCCGACGTGCGCCACGCGCAGGCGCAATGCGCGGCCGGCCTCGACGCGCGACGCCGGAACGTACAACACCCAGACGCCGGAGCGGTAGTCGCCGCTCTCGCGCGGGTCGTAGTGCAAAGCGAAGCCGTTGCCCCGCCAGGTGCGCGGCTCGGTGATGCGGCCGGTGTCGAACTCGAGCGCGAACGCGCCGTCGACCCAGAGCTGAGCCCGGCCGGCGAGCGAACCGACGACGGCGGTGAACGGAAACGCGGTGGCAGCCGCGGCGGGCGCGGCCGCGGTCTCCCACTCGACCGCGCCGTCGGCGTCGTAGAGGTGCTCCACCCAACCGGTGCTGGGGCCGCGGTAGTCGCCGTCGGTGAGGACGGTGTGGCTGCCGTAGACGACGTGCGAGAATCCACTGGCGACCTGGTCGGGCGCCTCGACGGGGATGTCGGCGGCGGCGACGCCCGGCAACCGCGCGAACGCCGTGACACCGTCCGGGCGACCACCGCTGGCACCGTGCAGTCGGGCGGTGAAGGACCAATCGGCGTCGCCGCGACAGGTCTTCAGCAACACCTGATTGCTGCCGCGCCGCAGCGGCAGCGTCCAGTCGACCGAACCCAGGCCGAGCTGCACCGCGCCGGGACTCACCGGCTCGCCGTTCAGCCACGACTCCACCCACTGGGTATTCCCGTCGAGCTCCAGAATGACGTTGGCCGCTTCGTCGGATACCAGGTCCGTCGTCGCGTACGCGCAGACCCACACGGGTGGATCGCCGGAACGCTCGATTCCCGAGCGGTAGAAATGGTGCAGCTCGACGCGAACGAAGTTGGCGAGGATCCGCCGCCAGTACAGTTGCCCGTCGCGACTGGTGACGGCGTCGAGCGAGGGGACGCGGTTCTCCACGTGCATGGTGCGCTGCGCGACTCCGTCGGCGTTCGCTAGCGGCCCCAACACCAGCCAGTTGCGCAGGAAACGACCGCGCTGCTGGATCTCGGCGATGACGAACACCTGATTCCCACTCGGATCGTAGACGCGTTCGCGCACCTCGATCTCGTCGAACAACTTCAAATCCGACTCGCGCAGTCCGGCGAGTACGCGTCGGCGCGGCGGGTCGTAGCGGTCGAACTCGGCGGGGTCGATGACGAGGTAGCCGGGATCGAACGCCTGCAGCCACTGCTCGGGCGGCGTCTGGTTGTAGAACAGCGGGAAGATCTGCGCCTGGTTGCCGTTGGTGGTGGTCAGCAGCAGCGTATCGAATCCCTCGCGATGCCGCTCCATCGCGGCGATCGTGTCGCCGTATCCATCCTGGAACGAATCGGCGGCGGCGGCCGGGTACACCGTGACGTAGCGATGCGCGTAGCGGCCGGTCTCGAACAACAACAAGGCCGCGAACACGCACAGCGCGATGTCGTGCACCCACGTCCGCCAACCGGAGCGTCCGGCACCGGTCAACGTCCGCTGCGCCGCGGTCGCGCCCGCGGCGGCGAGAAGGCACATCACGGCCGCCCCGAAGAACCCGCGCGACGCGCTCGGAACTTCGTTCATGAGACTCGGCGCCAGAGGAAACAGCGCCGCCCACCAGAGCAGGAGCTTCCCCTCGGGGCGGCGCAGGCGCAGACTCCAAAGCACCCCGATCAAGATCAGGGGCGCCATGGCAAAGTAGATCTGGCCCACCTCCGGCACCGAGTGCCGCAACAGCGGGTCGCCGTGCCGAAACAGGAAATCGGTCGTGAAGAACGTCCGCCAGTTGGCGGCGACGACCTGCAGGTTCTCGAGGAGCGGCGCCTCCGGGCGCAGGATCGTCGTCTCGCTGAAGTACTGGCCCGTGCGATGCCGGTGCGTCAGATCGAACACCAACACCGGCAGTCCCGTGACCACGGCGGCAGTCGCCGCCGCCAGTGTCCAACGGCCGGCCGCGATCAGCGCCCGCGCATACAGCAACGCCGCGCCGGCGAGGAAGAGCGGTACGAACATCTTGGCCGGCGCGTACGCGTACAGGCTGGCGGCGAAGAGGACGCCGGCCGCCACCAGCGAGCGCGGCGCGCCGCGCACACCGCGCAGAAAACACGCGAGGCCACCGGCGAACAGCGGCAGGACGGCGATCAGCTCGAAGGCGACCCGGCTGAAGTGCACGTGCCAGGGACTGATCGCCAACAACAACCCGCTCCACAGGCCGCCGCGGCGGCCCAACATGGCGGTCCCCAACCACAGGATGGACGCGACACCGAGCACCCCCCACAGCGCGGCCGTGAGGCGGATGGTGAACTCGCTGAGGCCGAACAGCGCCACGACCGGAATCGCCGAGTAGATGAAGACGGGATTCTTGTAGCTGATGCCGAACGACCAGACGTAGAGCGGCAGGAACGCGCCCTCCTCGTCGCGGCCGCTGTGCCACAGCGAAAAGGCGTTGTAGCCGTTGGCGGCTTCGTCGCAGAAGAGCCCCGGGGGAATCTGGTCGAGACCCCACACGCGCACGGCCGCCGCGATCAGCAGAATCGTCGCGCACCCGGCGCGGTACGTGCTCGGCGCGACATCCGCCCCGGCCATTCCGCCCTGTTCCCCTGCCGCAGTTCCCATCACTCGTCCGCGCGTGCCGATGATGCCGCCGTCCGCACCCCAGCGGTTTAACCAGAGAGGATCGCGAAGTCGAGCCGCCACGGCCGCGGCCCCCCCAAGCCACTGAGGATGAGATCGCGCGCGGATCGTGGTAGGGGATCGAACTCGCGCGACAACCGAAGCGGCGCGGGGAAGACGACGGCATGATCGCGATCGGCAACGTGGAGTTGGGGATGGTACCGCGCATCGCCGTGCCGCTGACGGACGGTGACATCGCCCAGCGAGCCGCTGCCGCCCTGCAGTGGGCCGACATCGTCGAGCTGCGCGTCGATCTGTTTCGCTCGCACGCCGCCGCCGATGTGACGGCCGCCTGCCGGACGGTGCGACAGCTCGGCGCGCCGGTGCTCGTCACCGTGCGCAGTCCGGACCAGGGCGGCGGCGGCGACCTCTCCGACCAACGACGCCTCGCGCTTTACGAAGCCGCGCTGCCCTTCGCGGACGCCTGCGACATCGAGTTACAATCGCCGCTGCGCGAGGCGGTCCTCGCCCTCGCCGATCAGCACGGCGTCACGACCATCGTCTCGCACCACGACTTCGCGGCGACCCCGGACGACGACGCCCTCGCCGCGATGCTGCGCGACGCGGCGGCCAGCGGCGCCCACATCGCGAAGATCGCGGCGACAGCGAACAGTTCATCGGATCGCAACCGACTGCTCGACCTGCTGCGCGAGCACCGCGACCAGAACCTGATCGTCATCGCGATGGGCCCGCACGGCGCCGCGTCGCGCGTCTTCTTCCCGCTGTGCGGATCGCTGATCACCTACGGCTACTTCGGCGAGTCCGTCGCCCCCGGCCAACTCTCGATCCAAGAGCTGCGCAGCGAACTATCCCGCTACTGCCCCGACCTGTCGTAACCAGCGTGCGCGGGCGAACCGCCAAAGACTATCTCGCGCAGAGGCGCGGAGGCGCGGAGAAAAAGATTCTCAAACGAGGGGGCACGGCTACGTGCCCGGGCGTTTTGACTTCTTTCGATCCCGATTCCGATACCGACCCCGATTTTGTGCCCAGCGACGGCGTTCACGTGTAGTCGGATTTGCTTCGCCCTGAGGAGACCTTCGTTCTCCGTCGCCCCCTGATTCGGGGTCGGGGTCGGGATCGGAATCGGGATCGATCCGGCCGCCCTCGCGGCGGTCTCCAAGGTACCGACTCTCAGCGCCTCTGCGCCTCTGCGCGAGATAAGTCTCTTGCCCGATGGACACAGCACTTCCCGCTCATATCCCGCGGCGCCGCCGCTCGCGCTCCGACATCGAACGCGCGAAGCGCGCGATCAGGCCGGGCGCGCAGCGCTTGCCGTAGTACATGAACCACGCCTCGGGCGAGATCGGCGCGACGGCGCGGTTCTTCTCCACAGCGCGCAGGATGTTGGCGGCGACGCGCTCGGGACCGTAGTTGCGCTTCTCGTACGCGGCGACTAGCTCGGCGCGGGTCTTGTCGGTCGCCAGCGGCCCGACCATGCGGCTGTTGCGGGTGATCGGGGTGTTGATGATCCCAGGGCAAACGGTCGTGACGCCGATGCCGAGGGGAGACAGCTCGTCGCGCAGTGCCTCCGAGAGGCCGACGACAGCGAACTTGGTGGTCGAGTACGCCGCCAGCGACTCGGTCGCGACGAGGCCGGCCGCCGACGCGACGTTGATCACGTGACCGGAGCGGCGCTGCACCATCGGCGGTAGGAAGAAGTGACAGCCGTGGATCACGCCCTTCAGGTTGATACCGAGAACCCAATCCCAATCGTCGAGGCCGGTGTGCAGGAAGCCGCCGCCGAGGCCGACTCCCGCGTTGTTCATGAGAATGTCGACCGCGGGCACCCGGGAATGGACGAGGCCGGCGAACTGCTCAACGTCGGCCCGATCGGCGACGTCGACACGGCGCCGGATCACCACGCGGCCCATCGCTTCGACCTCCCGCGCGAACGCCTCCAGCGCCTCCTCGTTGAGATCGCAGATCGCGAGATCCGCGCCGCGCCGCGCGAACGCCAGCGCCGTCTCCCGCCCAATGCCACTCGCCGCGCCAGTAACCAACGCGACCTTGCCCTGCAGGTTGGTAATGTTCATTCGCGGCCTTGTAGCACCCCGGCCGGCGAGAGGCATACTGCCGGCGCGTCGGGTTTGAAGGCACCAAACGCATTGACTACACACCGTCATTCACATTCCACGAGGAGATTCCCATGGAAGAGATCCGTTTCGACGACATCGACGGCCTGCGGGCGCACATCAGCGAGGACTTCGGCAACTTCGGCGAGCCGCAGGTGATCTCGCAGCAGATGATCGATCAGTTCGCCGACCTCACCGGCGACCATCAGTGGATTCACGTCGACGTCGAGCGCGCCCGGCGCGAGAGCCCCTATGGCGAGACAATCGCGCACGGGTTTCTCACTCTCAGCCTGCTGCCGAAGCTGCGCACTTCGAGCGATTACCGCATCGTCGGCTTCGGCAACGCGACCAACTACGGCGCCGACAAGCTGCGCTTCATCTCGCCCGTCCCGGCGGGCTCGAAGGTGCACGCCCGCTCGCGCCTACTCGCCGTCGAAGCCAAGCCCAAGGGCACCCAGGTGACACAGGAGATCGCCGTCCACGTCGTCGGCAGCGACCGCCCCGCGATCAGCTATACGATGTTGGTGCTGTACCACCCGGCGGCCAAGTAATTTTAGGAGTCAGGGGTCAGGGGTCGGGGGCCAGGGATGGTGGTTCGCTTCGCTCACTTCATCGATCGTCTTTTTATCGATCGTCTTTTTAATGTTTCGGCGCGCAGCGCCGCACCTCCCCTGACCCCTGACCCCCGACCCCTGACCCCTAATCTTTTGATCCGCAGCGCCGCACCTCCCCTGACCCCCGACCCCCGACCCCTGACCCCTAATCTTTTCAAATTCTTGCGGCGACCAATCCGATCGTGGAAGCTGAACCCACGATGCCCAGCGATGCGCCGACGCGAAAAGCCTCCGATCTCTTCCTTCGCGCCCTCGAGGCCGAGGGCGTCGAGTTCATCTTCGGCATCCCCGGCGAAGAGAACCTCGATCTGCTCGACTCGCTGTCGCGCTCGCCGATCAAGCTTATCCTGACCCGGCACGAACAGGCCGCTGGGTTCATGGCCGCCACCTACGGCCGCCTCACCGGCAGAGCGGGCGTTGCGCTCGCCACTCTCGGTCCGGGCGCGACGAATCTGGTCACCGCCGCGGCCTACGCCCAACTCGGGGGCATGCCGATGCTGATGATCACCGGGCAGAAGCCGATCAAGACCAGCAAGCAAGGGCACTTCCAGATCATCGACGTCGTCGACATGATGCAGCCGCTGACCAAGTACACGCGGCAGATCGTCAGCAGCGGCTCGATTCCGTCGCGCGTGCGCGAGGCGTTTCGCGTCGCCCAGGAGGAGCGCCCGGGCGCGGTGCATCTCGAGCTGCCGGAGGACATCGCCCGCGAGGAGACGGACGCGGCGCCGATCCCGGCAAGCTTGAGCCGCCGCCCGATCGCCGAGCACAAGGCGATCGACGCCGCCGTCGATCGCCTGCGCCGCGCCCGTCACCCTCTGCTCGTCGTCGGCGCCGGCGCCAACCGCAAGCTGACATCAAAGGTCCTGCGGGCGCTGGTCGACAAGCTGCATATCCCGGTCGTGACGACACAGATGGGCAAAGGCGTGATCGACGAGCTTTCGCCCTGGTTTCTCGGCAACGCCGCTTTGTCGTCCGACGATTTCGTCCACCGCGCCGTCGAGGCCGCGGACCTGATCGTCAACGTCGGCCACGACGTCGTCGAGAAGCCGCCGTTCGTCATGAAGCCGGGCGGCGTCGAAGTGATCCACGTCAACTTCTTCGCCGCGAAGGTCGACCCGGTCTACTTCCCGCAGGTCGAGGTGATCGGCGACATCGCCAACGCCATCTGGCAGATCGGCGAACTGCTCGAGCCGCAACCCCACTGGGACTTCTCGCGCTTCATGCGGATCCGCGAGGCCGTCGAATCCCACATCGGCAACGGTGGCGGCGACGACCGCTTTCCGATGACCCCGCAACGGCTGGTCGCGGACATCGGCCGACTGACCAGCGACGACGACATCCTCACCCTGGACAACGGCATCTACAAGATCTGGTTCGCCCGCAACTACAAGGCCCGCTTCCCCAACACCGTACTGCTCGACAACGCCCTGGCGACGATGGGTGCCGGCCTGCCGTCGGCGATCGCCGCCAAGCTGGTGTTTCCGAACCGGCAGGTGATGACGATCTGCGGCGACGGCGGTTTCCTGATGAACTCGCAAGAGCTCGAGACCGCCGTGCGCCTCGGCCTCCACCTGGTCGTCCTCGTCCTGCGCGACGACGCCTACGGCATGATCAAGTGGAAGCAGGAGCACATGAAGCTGTCGGATTTCGGGCTCGACTTCGGCAACCCCGACTTCGTCGCCTACGCCCGCAGCTACGGCGCCGCCGGACACCGCGTCGAGAGCGCCGACCAGTTGCTCGACATTCTTCGCGAATGCCGCGCGCAACCCGGCGTCCACGTCGTCGATCTGCGCGTCGACTACTCGGAGAACGACCGCATCCTCAACGAGGAGATTCCCGCCGCCAGCGCCGCGGTGTGAGGCGCGACGCGGCGTCGCGTGAGGCGCGAAGCGCTTCGGCGGCGCGTTGGAGACTGACTATGCAATCTTCCTACCCGTACTACCTGGCGAACGAACCGCACTCACCGAACCGCGACCTCGCCGTGATCGACAAGTTCACCGGCGACGAGGCGACTCGCGTCGCGATGGCCGACGCGGCGGCGATCGACGCCGGCATCGCGGCGGCTACCGCAGCCGCGCGGGAAATGCGGGAGCTGCGACCGTACGAACGGCAGTCGGTCCTGCAACACTGCGTGCGCCGCTTCGAGGAACGGGCGGCCGAGTTCGCCTCGGCGCTGTGCGTCGAAGCCGGCAAGCCGATCCGCGACGCGCGCGGCGAGGTGACACGGCTGATCGACACCTTCCGCATCGCCGCCGAGGAGTCGGTGCGGATCGGCGGCGAGATCATGAACCTCGAGATCTCGCCGCGCGCGCGCGGCTACCGCGGCATGTTCAAGCGCGTGCCGATCGGCCCGTGCTCGTTCATCTCGCCGTTCAACTTCCCGCTCAACCTCGCCGCCCACAAGATCGCCCCGGCGCTCGCCGTCGGCTGTCCGTTCGTCCTCAAACCCGCCAGCCGCACGCCGATCGGCGCGCTGCTGATCGGCGAAGTGCTGGCCGAGACCGATCTGCCGAAGGGCGCCTTCTCGATCTTGCCGTGCCACCGCGACGGCGCCGATCTCTTCACCACCGACGAGCGCTTCAAGCTGTTGAGCTTCACCGGTTCGCCGTCGGTCGGATGGGACCTCAAGGCCCGCGCCGGCAAGAAGAAGGTCGTGCTCGAACTCGGCGGCAACGCCGCCTGCGTGGTCGACGAGGACGCCGACCTCGACGACGCGGTCGAACGTCTGATCACGGGCGCCTTCTACCAGTCGGGGCAGAGCTGCATCAGCGTGCAGCGCATCCTCATCCACGAATCGATCTACGACGACGTGAAGCGCCGGTTGATCGCAGCGACGCGAGCACTGGTGTGCGGCGATCCGAAGGACGAGGCGACCTTCATCGGCCCGATGATCTCCGAGGACGAAGCGGAGCGACTCGAGAAGTGGATCCGCGCCGCCGAACAGGCGGGGGGAGTGGTTCTCTGCGGCGGCGAGCGCCGCGGCGCGATGCTCGAGGCCACGCTGATGGAGAACGTGCCGCGCGAGCAGAAGGTCTGCACCGAGGAGGCGTTCGGTCCGGTCGCCGTGCTCGCGCGCTTCTCGTCGTTCGACGACGCGCTGGCCGAGGTCAACGACAGCGTCTTCGGCCTGCAAGCGGGAATCTTCACGCGCGACCTCTACAAGATGCAGCGCGCCTGGGACGAGCTCGAGGTGGGCGGCGTCATCATCGGCGACGTGCCGTCCTGGCGGGTGGACAACATGCCGTACGGCGGTGTGAAGGACAGCGGCCTCGGCCGCGAAGGCGTCCGCTTCGCCATGGAGGACATGACTGAGATCCGCAACCTGGTGATCCGCACACCACCGCGCGGCTGATAGACGCATGGAGCGCGACGGCGACGACTCTTCGACGAATGGCGATGCCGAGCGCCTGCTCAGCGGCCAGGCGTGGCGCCAGTGGTGCGACCGCATGCGCGATCTCGGCGACCGCATCCTCGGCGACGACTACCCCGGCGACGCGCGCGGCCGCGCCGAGGGCGTGCGCGCGCTGATGCGCAAGATCGTCTACGCGGCGCAGATGGAGATCGAGGCGGGCGACGCCGAGTTTCCGACCTTCGTGCGCATGCAGGATCCCCACAATCAATGGGGCGGCCCCAACCCCGACAACGTCTATCTGCGCGCCGCCATCGACCCGGGCGCGACCTACCGCGTCTGGGGCGACGTGACCGGCGTGCGCCAGGCGATCTTCTCGCTGCACGAGGGCGACATGCAGTTGGGCGAGTTCGGCGTCTACGGCGAATGCTCGCTCGCCGATCTGGCGGCGCCCGACGGCCAGCTCGAGATCGCCATCTCACCCGAGCCGCAGCCCGGCAACTGGATCCGCTCCGATCCGCGCGCGCGGCTGTTCACCATCCGCATCTACCAGAGCGACTGGCAGAAGGACGCCGTGCCCGCCTTCCACATCGCCCGCGCCGATCGCGAAGGCGTGCCGCGGCCGCCGCTCGAGCCGGCCGCCGTCGCCCGCGCCCTCGATCGCGCCGCCGTCTGGGTCGAGAAGTCGACTGATTTCTGGAACGGCTACACGCAGAACGCGGCGCGGCGCGCGACCCCCAACGAGATCGCGCCCGCGACGGGCGCCGCCGGCGGCGCCGGCGACATCGCCTACGGCAACTGCTTCTGGAATCTCGCGCCGGACCAGGCGCTGCTGATCACCAGCGAAGTGCCGGACGCCGACTACTGGGGCTTCGCCGTGCACACCATCGGCTGGCTCGAGTCCGGCGACTTCGCCGATCGCCAGACCTCGCTCAATCATCGCCAGGCGCATATCGACGCCGACGGCCGTCTGCGCGTCGTTCTGTCCCATCAGGATCCCGGTGTCGCCAACTGGATCGACACCGAGGGGCGAGAGCGCGGCATGCTGGTGTACCGCTGGGTGTGGGCGCGCACCCGACCGGTGCCGCGCGCAACCCTCGTTCCCGTGGCGGAAGTCGAGGCGCGGATGCCGCGCGATCATCCGCGCCTCGATGCCGCCGCGCGTCGAGATGCACTGGCGCGCCGCCGCGAGGCGGCGTGGCGGCGGTACCTGTGACACGGCGGCCGCGAAGTCCGGGTGCTCACGCCGACCGACATCTCCGGGGTCTCGACGAGATGTTGACTATCCGCTTGAACCGAGCAACTCGGTCGACTAGCTAGACCGAGAGACTGGTCCTCAGCTCGAACACGGGGAGGAACTGATGAACTCGATATCGAAACTCGCCGCGGGCGTTATCCTATCGATCATCACCGCGGCGATGCCCGCTGGCGCGCAGCTGTGTGCCGGCGACTGCAACGCCGACGGCGTGGTCGAGGCCGATGAGTTGGTGCGGGCCCTCGACCTGTGGGTCCACCCCGCGCAGTCAACGAAGTGCGCGCCTGCCGATTTCGACGACAACGGAGCGGTCGAGGTCGATGAGTTGCTGCTGGCGGGCCGAGCGTTCCTCGGCCTGGGCTGCGGCCAACCTGTGGCAGCCAGCGCGGTCACCGGGCCCGTCGTCGTCGAAGCCGGAACGGCACTCGGGGTTCCGGGTGGAAGCGCGACGATCGAGGTCCGCCTCCACGTCAACGGACGTGAGGTTGCCGGCGTCGAGAACCTACTCACGACGAATCTACCTAGTCCACTTTGCTTCTCCAGCGCCATGGTCAATCCATCCATCGACAGGGAAGCCACGGCGTTCTCGATTCAGGGCTGCGACCGCCTCCGAGCCGTCGTCCTCTCGTTCACCAACCTCGATCCACTTCCAGACGGGACTGTGATGTACACCGTCGAAATCGGCATCGCGCCGTCGGCGGCGCCGGGCTTCTACCCGATCAACGTCCTCGAGGCGGGGGCGGCGGATCCAAACGGCAACCCTGTGCAGTCCGTCGGAGTCGCCGGGGGCATCTTCGTCGGCACCGCGGCATCGACCTGCGGCAACGCGGTGGTGGAGCTCGACGAGACCTGCGACGACGGAAACGTCGCGGGCGGCGACGGTTGCGCCGCGAACTGCACGCATGAGCGGTCGATCGTGGCGAGCTTTCCGCAATCGCGGGGCAGCATCCAGGCACCGACCTTCCGGCTGCCATTGGCTTTTCCTGGTCATCAGGAGATGTTGATCGGATCGCCGCGAGCTTCGGATCCCAACGCGATCATCCCTTTCGTCTCCATGGTCTCCGGTACGAACTTTGGCCCGATTCCGATTCCTGGCCAGGCGTGCGTCTGCATGAGCGCTGCGCAGATGCCGTCGACGGCACCCGGCGTCTCCGGCGTGGGTGAGTTTGGTTGCGGCGTCGGCGGGACATCGGACGGCGGCTACCGCCGACACCGCGACCACAACACCAACGACGTGGATCCGACCTGTTCGCAGGGAACTGCGGACTCCAATCATTTCGGCGTCTGCAACGGACCGTTGTTGGAGACACGCTTCGGACAAGGCCCCGCGGGGTCGGGCATCTCGAGTATTCACGTTTCGCTGAGCTTGCTGATCGACCAGGGCCAATGCACCACGGCGTTTGAAGGATATTCGCTGTGCCCATTCCCGGACTATGGTGCCGACTGCCTTCCGTGCACGGTGGATGACGCGGCCATCGCTCAGACCTTCTCGCTCGCGCTGACCACCGGCACGGCGGACGCGGAGATCGTCGACGCGGCGAACCTACCGGGTCGCACGATCGCCGACAGCCGCGCATGCGGTTCGCAAGTGTGCAGTACGCAAGTCGCGGGAGCGCCTTTCTCCTGTTCCGAGTTGGCGTTCGGCGATACCGTCTCGACGGGAGCGTGGGCGGCCGCCCATCCCCTCCTCGACTCACCCTCTTGGGGCGACAACGTGTTGAACGTTCGCCTCGGTGGCGTAGCGCCGACGCCGAGTCCGACCCCGACGCGAACTCCGACCAACACGCGTACCCAGACGCGAACCCGGACCGCGACCCCGACGGCAACCATTCCAGCCGCCGACGGCAGTCTGATTCTCACGCGAGTGCGGATCAAGGCGGATACTGCGACCCGCGCCGGCCGCGACAACGGATCGATCAGCGCGAGGGGAACCGTGAACGTCAACGACCCTTTCGCGGGATTCATCGAACAAGTGCTGGCGACCGGTGTCTCGGCGATCTTTTCCGGAGCGGGTGGCGTACAGTTCACTCTCGCCTGGACCGGACCCCAGTGTACCGAGCGAGTGACGGGGCGCGGCCCCGTCGTGACCTGCCTCGGTGCCGACCGGGATAGGGCCGTGTTCAAGCCTTCGCGCGTGCCCAACGTCTTCCGAATGACCATCAAGGCACCACGCCTCGATGTGCAGCCACCGCTGACGGCGGATCCGATCTTCGTCGAGCTGCGCACGAGCTCTTCGCGGAGAATCGACTCGATCGCGGGCTGCGAGCTGCGCGGCACCACGCGCACGACCTGCCGGGAGACGGGATTCGTCGGCACCACCCCGACGCCCACCAGGACGCCCACCGCCACACCCACACCGGGCTGCCCGGGGGATTGCAACGGCAACGGCGCGGTGACGATCAACGAGTTGGTCCAATTGATCAATGCCGGCCTCTCCTCCGGTTTGACCTGTCCCGCGGCCGACTCCGATGGCAGCGGTTCCATCGATGTCACCGACGGGGTACGCGCCGTACGCGCCGCATTGATGGGATGCGGCGGTGCGCCGCTGCCGCCTCCCACGCCCGGCGCCGTCGGAACGGTCGGAGTCCAGGCCGGTAGCGCGAGTGGCACGGTCGGCGGGACGGCGACGATCGAGGTACGGCTGCAAACCGGCGGGCTCGACGTGGCAGCAGTCGAGAACCGCCTGACGCTCGATACGGACGCGGCCATCTGCTTCTTGAGTTGTCAGGCCAATGCGGGTCTGGGGAAGGACGCCAGCGTGTTCGCGGTGGAAACGTGCAGGTCGGTGAAAGCCTGGATCATGGGTTTTAACCTCACTACGATTCCAAACGGAGCGCTCCTCTACACTTGCAACGTGGTCATCGGGAGCCCCCCGCAGCCATCGAGCTTTTCGGTGCCGGTCACCTCGGTCGTGACGTCGGATCCTCGCGGTTTCGGCCTTCCGTCCAACGGGATCGCGGGCGGCATATCCGTCGGTACCAGCGCCGCGACATTACCGTAAGGAGGCGTGCTTCCCGTCGCGGACGTTGCGGCCGACGATGCCGTCCGATCATCCCGGCCGCGAGCCGTGGCCGACGGTACTTTTGAGATGAAGACGATTCCTACGGCAGCATGGCAACCGCCGCCGCGGCCGCGCTGGGTCGAGCGGCTCAACGCGCACGGCGCGGCGGTCGGCGGCGCGCGTCATCTCGTGTCGCTCGATCCCGAGGATCTGGTGCGCACCGCTTGCGAGAGCACCGGCCTCGACGACTTCGGCGCCGGGCCGTGGCGCCTGCACTACGAGGTTCTGATCGCCGCGTTGGAGCGTGAGTCGGCGCTGCACACCGCCGGCCGACTCGTGACGCGCACCGAGCTCCTGCGCTCGCTGCGCAACCGCTTGCAGTTGACCGCGCTGTGGAAGCAACGGCCGCAGATTCTCGAGGCGGAGCTGTCGCCGGCCGCGTTCATCGTCGGCAGTCCGCGCACCGGCACGTCGATCCTGCACGAGCTGCTCGCCTGCGACCCGGCGCATCGCGCGCCGTCGATGTGGGAGATGCTGCACCCGGTGGCGGCGCTCGATGGCGACGACATGCGCGCCGTCGGCGATCACACGACGCAGTTCTGGCACGACCTGCAGCCGGAGTACGAGGCGATGCACTCCAACGCCGGCGACCTGCCCAACGAGTGCATCTTCATCACCATGAACGACTTCCTGTCCGACGCCTGGGGCGGGCCGCACGTCGTGCCGTCGTACGAGATCCACCTGTTCACCAGCGACCACCGGCCGACCTACGAATTCCATCGCGCCTTCCTGCAGACCCTGCAGCAGCGCCGGCGCGGCGAGCGCTGGTTGCTCAAGGCGCCCAGCCACCTGGCGCAGTTGCGCACGCTGTTCGCGGTGTACCCGCGGGCCCGCGTCATCCAGACCCACCGCGATCCGCTGAAGACGCTGCCGTCGACGCTCAGTCTGCTCGGCGCGCTGAAGTGGATGCGTTGCGAGAGCGTCGACCTCGCCAGGCTCGCGCCTCTCATCGCCCGCGGCCAGGCCGCGTCGTTCGACCTGGAGATCGCGCAGCGCGCCGACGGAACGCTGCCCGACGAGCAGTTCGTCGACGTCCGCTACGCCGACCTCATCGCCGAGCCGCTCGGAACCATCGAGCTGATCTACGAAAAGCTCGGCTGGAAACTCGAAGAAGACACGTTGCGGGCGATGGAGTCCTATCTCCAGAAGAAGCCGAAGGGCTCGCGCGGCGAGCACGCCTACAGCATGGAGCAGATGGGACTGAGCAGCGCCGAGGAATTGCGGCGCTTCCAGCGATACATCGAGCGCTTCCACATCCCCGAGGAGTGACTGAGAAGCAGGGGTCAGGGGTCAGGGGTCAGGGGCCAGGGGTTCTAGGCGATGGGGACTTTGGGATTCGCGCGCTTTTTCACCACGGATGGCACGGAGTTCACGGCTGGGTGGCCTGGATCCGTGCGGATCCGTGTCATCCGTGGTTCATCACTGCCGAGGGCCCGATGAAGGCACCAATTCTCAACTCGGCCGACGGATCCAGCCGAGCAGGGCGGCGCGCATGGCTTGGTGCACGTTCAGGTTCTTGGCGCGAGCCTTGCGCTCCAACTCGGTCCAGATCTCCTCGGGCAACCGAACCGATCGCGCCACGGTGGTGCGGCGCACGCCCTTCCCGGGGTGACCGCGCCGCAGCAATACCGCATCATTCGCCAACTGCGGCATCGCCCACAGTGCCAGCAAAGAGGGGGCGCCCGCCTCTCCCGCGCCGGCGAAGGCGTTGCGCCGCACCGGCCCAAACCGCGCGAAGTCGACTTCACCATCGAGCGGGTCAGTCGTTCTCGTAGCGCGTTTTTTCATGTCTGGTCGCCTTTCGTGCGCTGATGATGAAGGCGGCGCGGAGCAGCGTCGTCTTGCCCGTTTGGCGCGGTCCCCACAGAAAGAAGGTCTCGGTGCCCCGGAAGCGACAGCGACCGTGAAAACATGCACTTTCGTTTATCATGATAATCGAAAGCTGAAACTCTGAATCGCTCGTCCCGACCAGCCCGTTTCCTCGGGAATCCGCGCTTTCACCACGGATGACTCGGAGTTCACGGAGGTGAATCGATCAGATCGCCGCGCTCGTCCCGCGGTAGCGCGCATAGATGCCGCGGATCCACTCGGTGGTCGGGTGGTCGCTCCACAGCGCGTACCAGTCGCGCGCCGCGCGCGGCAGCGGTTCCGGCACCGCCATCGGCGTTCCGGGCAGCCGCACGGTGAGCGCGAGCAGCGCGGCGGCGGCGAGGTCGGCGACGGTGAACGCATCGCCGACGAGGAAGCCGGCGGGCGAAAGTTCGCGCTGTACGCGATCCAACGCCGCCGACACCGTCTCGCGCGCTTCCGCCGAGCGCTCGGCGGTGACGTCCATCTCGCGCCGCATCACGACGCGGATCGCGGGAACCATCGCCCGATACAGCGCGCGCTTCCACGCGGGCTCCGGACCGGCGAAGACCGCCGCCACGTAGGCGCCGTCGGGTAGGATCTCCCAGAACAGCGCGCGGCGCACGGCTGGGCCGACCTCGTCGTCGAGCCACCGCTGCAGGTCGACGGCGCGCTGCCGCTCCGCCGCCGCCGCCGGATACAGCGGCGGATCCGGGTAAGCACTCTCGAGCCACTCGAGGATGCGCCCCGAACCGGCGATCGTTTCATCGCCGACGCGCAAGAGCGGCACCGTCGGCTGCCCGCTGATGCGCATCGTCGTCAGCCGATGCGGCCCCGGCAGCAGCGCGCGCCGCACATGCGGCACCCGCTTGTAGTCGAGGCCCCAGCGCGCCTTCTCGTTGTAGTGCGAACGGTGGAAGTGAAAGAGCTCCGGTGTGGCCGCGGGTAGGGTCATCCCCGACTCTTCCCCTTCGCGCCGCCGCGGCTCTTCCCGTCGGGCGCTCGCTTCTTCGCTGCGCGCGGCGCCGGGGCCTTCGCGCGCGCGGGCGGTTTCGGCGGCAGCGCCGCGGTGAACGCGAACGCCTCGGCCATCCACCGCGCGAGGGCCTTCGCGCTCGCCCGCTCGGACGCGGCCAGGGCGATGTACTCGCGCATCACCCGCCCCTGCATCGGCGCGAAGATCTCGCCGCGCCCGCTGGCGAGCGCCGACTCCCGGCGATCCGACTCGAGGCGGACGATGATGTTATCCTCGTGCACCCCGGTGAACATGTTGCGGTTCACGAACGCGCACGGGAACCCGAACATCTGCCGCCGCTCGACGCGCGGATCCGCCGGCAGCGCGGCCGCGAAATCAGCCACCGTCTTCGGAGACGCCTTCTTCCATGCCATCGCCGTTCATCTCCTCGTTGGAAGCTTTGGGATTCCGGAGTTCAAACCACGGATTGCACGGATGCACACGGATCCGGGCCGGCAACTATCCGTGTGCATCCGTGACATCCGTGGTTAGCTCAGCGGGAGCGCCCGCGACTCCCCGCCTCAACCCAGATCCTCTTCCAACACATCCACCGAACCCAAACACTCGAGCGCGGCGTTGGCGCGCATCGTCGCTTCGCGGCCGTGGCGGACGGCTTGCCACTTGTCGCCCATCGCGTAGGTCGTCACCGCCGCCACCCACGAGTAGGCGGCGTGGCGGCAGTGGCTTCGCCACAGTTCGTCAAACGGCGGCGCGGCGACGCCCTGCTCTTGCAGCGCGGCGCGGTAGCGGCGAAGCAGGTCCGCCTCTTCGGCGCGCCGCAGTGCGGCGGCGACGGAGTTGGTGAGGAAGTAGCTGACGTCGCGCACGCCGGTGCAGCGAACCACACACGCCCAGTCGAGAAATCCCGGCTCGCCGCCGTCGATGAAGTGGTTGCCGATGTGACAGTCGCCGTGGCAGAGCGTCTGTTCGCCCTCTTCCCAGAGGTCGCAGATCGCGTCGGTGCGCTCGATGTACAACCGCGCCATGCGGCCAAACACCTCCGGCATCTGGTCGCCGAACTGGTCGAGCGCCTGCTGCACCAACCGCGGGCCGATCTCGTGCCGCATCGGCGGATCGACCCAAGCGAGGTCGGCATTGAATCGCGAGCTGTTCCAGAAGCGCGCGTGCAGGCGCGCCAGCGCGGAGACGACATCGCGCGCGTACTCGCGCGTGCCGCCGCCGAGCAACGCCGGAAAGGAACAACCGGCGGCGGCGAGGTCCTCCAACAGCATGAGGTAGGCCGACCCGTCGTCGTTGGCCTCGGCGTAGTACGGCCGCGGGCACCGCACCGGAACGTCGGCGGCGAGATGCGTGTAGAACGCCACCTCGCGCCGGCCCATGCCGGTGAACTGCACCATCATCTTCTGCATCTCGTCCGCCGGCGGCAGTTTGACGAAGATCGACGCCGGCGCCTCGCCCGCGAAGGCCCCCGCGTAGCGCACCAGCAGCCGGGCGCGCCCGGTGGTGCCGGCGTTCCAGTCGACGACGTCGACCGCCTCGACGCGAACCCCCGGAAACGACGGCGCCAGCGCGAGCGACAACCAGTCGGGCGAGATCTCCTCCGCGGTCGCGGGGATCATCGCGGCGCCATTGAGATGGTTCCCCCTCTGAAAAAGGGGGGCTTTGCCCGCCAATTCAATCGCCATCCCACTTAGTCACCTGGATCCCGGCTTTCGCCGGGATGACGTGTTTTTCGAATTCGAGCTTCCCACCGACTCGAATTGGGGGCGAGCAAAGCCCTCCCTTTCTCAAACGGGGAAGCGCTCGCATCAGGAATATTTGATCGAGTTTGCAACTCACGACTTTCGCCGTGCACCGGCGGTCACGCCGAGATGGCGCCGACGTCGACCGCGCCCGAGGCCTGCGCGACCTCTTGCAGCAGCCGCTCGGCGCGGCGCGCGTAGCGGCCGACGCCGGCGGCGCGGCTGACGCGCAGAGCGTGCGTGAAGTGGGCGCTGGCGGCGTCGAGATCGCCGCGCGCGAACGCGACCTTGCCGAGGCCGTTGAGGCCGGCGGCGCGACCGACCACCGAACCGATCTCTTCGGACAGGCGCACCGCCTCGCGGAAGCTGCTCTCACTCTCCGCCCAGTAGCTCTCGCCGAGGCGCAGCGTCGCTTCGCCGAGCGCGGCGCGGGCGAACATCACCCGCAAACGTCCGGCTGATCGCTCCACGGCCTGGCGCGCCAGGCTTTCGGCGCGGCGGAACTTGAGCAGTGCCACCAGCGCCTCCACCAACGGCAACACCGTCAGCACCATGTTGCCGCCCATGGAGATGCCCTCCTCGGCGAGCTCCATCAGGCGCGGGTCCGGCGGCGTTCCCTCGATCTCGACGTGCGATGCGACGGCGAGGATCGACGCGCGCCGTAGGCCCCACTCGACGCCGATCTCCTCGGCGGCCGCCAGGCTCTGCTCGGCGGAGTGCCGCGCCTCCTCGTACTCGCCGCGCATGAAGTGCACGTAGCCGACCAGACCGCGCGACATGCTGCCGATCGTGCGGTTGCCGACCTTCTGCGACAGCATCTCGGTCTCGAGCGCCTCGCTCAGCGCGCCGTCGAGGTCGTCGGAGAACAACCGTATCTGCAGGCGCATCATCATCGCCGAGAGATAGATGTCGGCCGGCCGCTCCGCCTGGCCGGCGGCGCGCAGGCGACCCATCGCCCACTCGAGCGTGGCGAAGCCCTGGGCGAAGCGGCCGTCGAGCAGATAGTTCCACGCCAGAGCGCGCGACGTACTGACCGCCAGCGTCTCGTCGCCGTGCTGCCGCGCCGCCTCGACGCCGGCCTCGACGTAGAGCAGCCCTTGCTCGAACTCCTCCGGCACGGTGGTCAGAATCATGCCGAGGTAGGTCTTGGCGGTGGCGCCGGCCGCCGCGTTGCCGGTCGACGCGGCGAGGTCGACCGACAGCTCCGCGGCTCGGCGGGCGAGCAGATCCTCGGATGAGCCGTACAGCACCGTCACCCGGCAATAGCCCAGCGCCGACTGCAGCAGCCTCTCTTGCGCCGAGATATCGGTGTCGACCGCCGACGCCTCGGCGATCTCCCAGGCGCGCCGGTAGAGATCGAGCGCCGACCGGTACGCCGGCACCTGCTCCGCCTCGGTCGCCGCCGCCAGCAGCGTCTGCACCGCCTTGGCGACGTTGTCGCTGCGCGCGTAGTGGTGCGCGATCA
>Ga0307505_10000210_pt1 | contig 71161 bp, 62 predicted proteins | sample 23_S_MG_FD_202183 | JGI IMG/M metagenome (GOLD analysis project Ga0307505, IMG submission 202183) | Soil microbial communities from Populus trichocarpa stands in riparian zone in the Pacific Northwest, United States - 23_S | ecosystem: Environmental > Terrestrial > Soil > Riparian zone > Trees... | reverse complement strand
CACTGCCGGCCACACGGCTCGCTCGCCCACCTGACCCCGAGCGAGTTCGCCACAATGCGGTCAGGACAACCCAAGGAAGCGGCCAACCTCTAGTTCAAAACTGTCCGGCTTCCGGGGGAACGTCAGAAGCGGCCAACCTCTAGTTCAAAACTGTCCGGCTTCCGGGGGAACGTCAGAGTTCGTACTCGTCTGCTTAAGTGGTGTCCTTGCTTTCAGGGTGACAGATATGCGAACGCAGAACGTAGTTTCGCGCCTGCTGATTCATGGCACGAACATCGCATTCACGGAGGCTGATCTAGTTCAACACGTCGGCTGGGTCTCGCGCACTTGCGAAGGCGAGCAGCTAGCAGAGACGGAGGACGTGAACACGTTGGTTCAGAACGTTGTCTCAGGCAGACGGCTCCTTTTTGTCCTGGAGCCATCGTGGGGTGCTGAGATGGTCGTGATCGCTGAAAAGATTGATCTGTAGCGGCATCGAGGTTGTTCGCGGCTTAGCGTGGTGCCTTTACGCGGTTGACGGCCCGCTCGCTGCCGGTTCGCCAGCCAGCCACCCCCGAACCTGCTCGTAAACCGCCGGCGACGTCTGCAGTTGCAGGTGGTTCGTGTCCGGCGCCACCCAGCGGTGCGCGTCGTCGAACACCAGTTGGAGAGCCGGACTGCGGTGCTGGCCGAGCGCGCTTGCCAGCGGCACCAGGCCGTCGCCGAGCAGGCGTGCCGGCAGGCCGTCGTCTCGTTCGGCGGCGACGCCGGCGAGCGCGAAGGCTTCGATGCCCGGCGGCAGGGGCAGCGGCGTGCGCGTGTCCTTGCCGTGCGCGAAGCGGTTCTCATCGCCGTCGGTGTTGTCGTCGCTCACCAGCACGCTGCCGTGGCGCAGGTCGGTGATGCCGGCGCTGCGCAGCCGGCCCAGGCGCTTGAAGGGTGCCGTGTAGCCGCTCAACGACAGCAGCATGTCCAAGCGCTGGCCGCCGCGTTCGAGCGGCGCGCCGTGGTGCGGCGTGCCGAGGAAGATCAGCTTGCGCACGCGCTGCGGCCAGCGCTGGCCGCCGACCCTCGCCTGGTGCAAGGCACTGCGCGCGACCAGCCCGCCCATGCTGTGCGTCAGCAGATCGATCCCATCCACCGGCACCGGCCAGGCATCGATCAGCGTCTGCATCAGAGCCGCGAAGTCGCGGCCATTGGCTGCAACGTGGCGGCCGGTGTTGTAGTGCAGGTAGACCGGCGTCGCGCCGAGATCTCGCGCCAGCGCGGCGCCGAAGTCGGCGCCGTCGCGCGCCCATTGCAGGTCGTTCATGCACAGGCCGTGCACCAGCAGCAGCACACGCCCGCTCGCCTGCGGCAACGCCGCGGCCAGCGTCTCGCGCGTCAGCGCCAACGGCACGCCGCCGCTGCGCAGGCTCATCGTGATCGCCAGCGGGTTGTCGCTCGCCTCCAGCCGGTCGCCGAGCACCCCATTGAGTGCCGCGAGCACCGCTTCGCGTCGGGGCGACGACGGGCCAGGCTCGAACATCGGTTCGAGCTGACTGAGCAGCAAGTCCAAGCCGCCTGCAACGACACGCGTGGTGCCACGCACCGCGCCATACACCAGCCCGGTGATGCCGCCGGTGCGCCCGGTCGATGCAGCGCCGCCCGGCACACGCGCGATCTGCGCGTGCATCGCCTCGACCAGCCCGGTCAGCCCGGCGACGGCGTCGGTCGCGAGCCGGCTGGCGCACGCAGATCGCGTGCGAGGTGGGTCTTGCGCGGCGCTTTTGTTGTCGCCACTCAGTGCACGCCAGCGCCGGGCACGAAGCGCGTGATCAGCGCGCCGAAGCGCTGCGGCCAGGCGCGCAGCAAACCTTCGTCGCCGTCGAACACGCTCTTCATGAACGCCAGGGACAGCTCCTTCGTCGCCGCCTTGATCTGCGGGTTCAGCGTCGCGCCGCCGGCCATGCTGCGGTCGGTGAAGACGCTGTGCGAGCCGCCGGTGAAGACCGCCAGCAGCTTGCGTGGGCTGCCGGTGGCGTCGAACACCGCCACCCGGTCGGCGGCGGCGCTGTAGTAGCCGGGGATGCGGATGATGTCCTCGGTGGCGGTGATGTGCAGGCTGGGCACCGTCACGCCGGCGAGGATGGGGCCGGGGTCGGCCTCGCCGTAGAACGGCGGCGCCGAGATCAGGATCGCGGCCTTGATGCGCGCGTCGCGCAGGTCCAGCCAGCGGCCGTCGCGCATCACGCGCGCACCGGCGGCGAGCAGCGTGGTGTTGGCGCCGTAGGAATGCCCGGCCGCGACGATGCGCGCGGCGTCGATCTGCGCGCCGCGCTCGCTGTCGAGCAGGCGGTCGAGGGCGAAGCGCAGGTCCAGGACACGCGCGATCGCTTCCTGCTCCTGCGCCGCGTCGTGCAGCCGGCCGAGCAGCGACCAGCCGCTGCCCGTCCACAGGCTGCGGTCGCTGCCCACGTGCTGCAGGTGCAGGCTGGCGATGCCCTGGCCCGCGAAGTGGCGCCCGAGGTAGCTGTAGCCGAGGCGCGAGCCGCCGATGCCGTGCGAGAAGACGACGAGCGGGACTTTCGCCTGCGCCGCGGCAGCCGCCGGCCAGTACAGCCGCACCGGCACCGCGCGGCCGCGTGCGCTGTCGCTCCACTCCAGGTCGATCACCTCGACGTCGGCGCTCTGGCCGAACGAGGGCAGCGCCGCCAGCAGCCCGGCGGCGAGCAGCAGTCGGCGGCGGTTCAGCAACAGCTTCATCATGCGAGCGCCTCGCGCCCTTGACGGCGGTGGAACAGGCCGCGCAGCCGCACCAGCATGTCATCGACATAGGTGAACACGACCGGGATCACGAGCAGGCTCAAGAAGGTGCTGGTGATCAGGCCGCCGATGACGACGATCGCCATCGGGGCGCGGAAGCTCGGGTCGACGCCCAGGCCCAACGCGATCGGCATCATGCCGGCGCCCATCGCGATCGTCGTCATGACGATCGGCCGCGCGCGCTTGCGGCAGGCGTCGAGGATCGCCTCGTAGCGGCTCAGCCCGTGGTCGCGCCGCGCCAGGATGACGTAGTCGATGAGCAGGATCGAGTTTTTCGTCGCGATGCCCATCAGCATGATGAGCCCGATCATCGACGGCATCGACAGCGAACTCTGCGTCACGAACAGCGCCAGGAACGCCCCCGGCACCGACAGGACGAGTGCGGCCAGGATCGTCACAGGCTGCACGAAATCCTTGAACAGCAGCACGAGCACGATGTAGATGCACAACACGCCGGTCAGCATCGCGAGGCTGAAGCCGGTCACCAGGTCGGCCATCGCTTCGGCGTCGCCGACCGAGGTGAGCATGATGCCGGGCGGCAGGTTCGCCAGGCTCGGCAGCGCATAGGCGCGCGCCTCCACCTCGCCCAGCCCCTGGCCGTTCAGCTCGATCTCGAAGTTGACGTTGCGCAGACGGTCGTAGCGCGAAATCACCGACGGCCCGCTGGCGATCTCGAGGGTCGCCACGTTGCCCAGCGGCACCGGCCCACGCGCACCGGGCACCGGCAGGCGCTTCAGCGTCTCGATGTCGCGCCGCGCCGCGTCCGACAGCTTGACCACCACCGGCACCTGGCGCTGGCTCAGGTTCATCTTCGCCAGCCCCTGGTCGTAGTCGCCCGCGGTGGCGATGCGCAGCGTGTCGGCGATGGCGGCCGAGGTCACGCCCAGGTCGGCGGCGCGCGCGAAGTCCGGGCGCACCACCAGCTCGGGCCGCACCAGGCTGGCCGACGAGGTGACCGCGCCGATGCCCGGCAGCGTGCGCAGCTCGCGCTCGACCTGCTGCACGACCTGCGCCAGCGCGCGGCCGTCTTCGCCGGCCAGCACCAGCACGTACTTCTCGCTCGACGCGCCGAGGCCGACCTGGACGCGCGCGCCCGGCAGCACCGTGAGCGCGTCGCGCAATTGGGCTTCGAGGTCCTGCTTGCTCAGGCCCTTGCGGTCGTTGCGGTGCGTCATGTTGATCGTCAGCACCGCCTTGCGCACCTCGGCCGCGGACGGGCCGGCGAAGGGGTCGGCGCCGGCTGAGCCGCCGCCGATCGCGGTGTAGACGAGCTTGACGTGATCGTTCTTCTCGACGATCTCGCGCGCCCGTTCGGCCAGCGTGGTGGTTTCCTTCAGCGTGCTGCCCGGCGGCAGCATGACCGTCACCTGGGTCTGGCTCAGATCGTCCGGCGGGATGAAACCCGCCGGCAGCAGCGGCACCAGCATCAGCCCGCCGACGAAAAACGCCGCCGCACCGAGCAGCGTCAACACGCGGTGCTTCAGACACCAGTGCGCCCATTGCAGGTAGATGCGCATCCAGCCCGGTTCCTTCTCCTCGTGTTTGGGGGGCTTGAGGAGGTACGCCGCCATCATCGGCGTCAGCATGCGCGCCACGACGAGCGAGAAGAAGACCGCGATCGCCGCCGTCCAGCCGAACTGGACGAAGAACTTGCCGACGATGCCGGTCATGAAGGCGGTCGGCAAAAACACCGCGATCAGCGTGAAGGTGGTGGCGATGACCGCGAGGCCGATCTCGTCGGCCGCTTCCATCGCCGCCTGCATCGGCGTCTTGCCCATGCGCAGGTGGCGCATGATGTTTTCGATCTCGACGATCGCGTCGTCGACCAGGATGCCGACCACCAGCGACAGGCTGAGCAGCGTGACGACGTTGATCGTGAAGCCGAGCAGGTACATGACCGCGAAGGTCGGGATCGCGGACAGCGGCAGCGCCACCGCCGACACGAAGGTCGCCCGCCAGTCGCGCAGGAAGAGGAAGACGACCAGCACCGCCAGCGCCGCCCCTTCGTAGAGCAGCTTCATCGAGCCGTCGTAGTTCTCGACCACCGGGTCGACGAAGTTGAAGGCCTCGGTGACGCTGATCTCCGGGTGCGCGGCCTTCAACTTGTCGAGCGCCGCGCGCACGCCGTCGGTGACGTCCAACTCGCTCGCGCCGCGCGAGCGCACGATCTCGAAGCCGACCACCGGCTTGCCGTTCAGGAACGCCGCCGAGCGCCGCTCGGCCACCGTGTCGGTGACGCTGGCGACCTGATCCAGCCGCACGCGGCGGCCGTCGTGCAGCGTGAGCTCCAGCGCCGCCATCTCGGCCGCCGACGCAACGGTGGCGATGGTGCGCACCGATTGTTCGGCGCCGCCCAGGTCCGCGCGCCCGCCCGAGGCCTCCTGCTGCACCTGGCGCAACTGGCGCGAGATGTCGGCCGCGGTCGCGTTGAGCGCGAGCAGCTTGGCCGCATCCAGCTCGACGCGCAACTCGCGCGACACGCCGCCGACACGCGTGACCGCGCCGACCCCCGGCACCGCCAGCATCGCCTTCGCAACCTGGTTGTCGACGAACCACGACAGCGCCTCGTCGTCCATGCGCTCGGCGGCGACGGTGTAGGTGAGGATCGGCGTGCCCGCGAGGTCGACCTTCTGGATGATCGGGTCGCGCAGGTCGGACGGCAGGTCCGACCGCACACGAGAGACCGCGTCGCGCACGTCGTCCAGCGCCTCCTGGGTCGGCTTTTCGAGGCGGAACTCGACCGTGATGGTCGCCGAGCCGTCGCGCAGATTGGTGTAGATGTGCTTGACACCCTGCACGGTCGCGACTTGGTTCTCGATCTTGCGCGCGACCTCGGTTTCGAGCTGTGCCGGTGACGCGCCGGGCAGCGCCGCGATCACCGTCACCATCGGCAGGTCGATGTCGGGGAAGTTCTGCACCTTCATCGCCTTGAAGGCCATCACGCCCACCAGCGTGAGCAGGACGAACAACAGGATCGACGGTGTCGGGTTGCGGATCGACCAGGCGGAGACGTTCATGCCGTTGCGCCCTACTTCGAGGCGGCCGCGACCGCCGCCGCGACCACACGCACCGTGTCACCGTCGGCCAGGAAGCCGGCGCCGGCGGCGACCACCCGTGCATTCGCATCGAGCCCGCTGGCGACCTCGACCTGGTCGCCGTTGCGCCGGCCGACCTGCACCTTCTGCTGCTGGACGCGGTTGTCCGCGCCGACCAGGAAGACATAGCTGAAGCCGTCGCGCTGCAGCACGGCGCCCTGAGGCAGCATCAGCCCGGAGGCGCGGCCGATCTCGAACTCGCCGCGCGCGAACATGCCGGCCTTGGCGTCGCCGGGGTCGGGCAGATCGACATACACGAGGCCGTTGCGCGTCTGCGCATCGACCGTCGGCGCGACCATGCGCAGCTTGCCGGTCACTGCGCGCCCCCCGGCCGGTGTCACCGTCACCGGCATGCCGGCGGCGAGCTTGACGAGATCCGTCGCCGCGACCTCGGCGCGCCATTCGAGCCGCTGCTGGCGGATCAGGCGAAACAGCTCCTGCCCCGGCTGCACGACCGCGCCGACCGTCGCGGCGCGCGCCGAGATCACGCCGTCGTCCGGCGCCACGATGCGCGTCTGCGCCAGGCGCACGCGGTCGGCGTCGGCACGTGCCTTCAGCGCCGCGACCCGGGCGCGCGCGGTCTGCTCGCCGGTCGTGTACTGCTGGATCTGCTGCGCGCTGATCGCGCCGGTGGCCTGCAACTGACGTGCGCGTTCGGCGTTCGCCTGTGCCTCCGCGAGCGAGGCTTCGGCCTCGGCGATGTTGGCGCGCGTGGTCGCGGCTTCGGCCTCGGTGGTCGCGCTCTGCAGGCGCGCCAGCAGCTGGCCGCGGCGCACGCGGTCGCCGACCTGCACCGCGACTTCGGTCAGGCGCAGGCCCGGCACCTCGGCGCCGATCACCGCCTCCTGCCAGGCGGCGATGCCGCCGTTGGCGCTCACGGTCTGCGGCCAGTCTGCGCGTTGCGGCGACGTGACGGTGACGGTCAGCGACGGCTGCACCGGCGCCGAGGCGCCCTGGGCCGCGGCGGCGGTGCTCGTCGCCGTTGGTGTGCCGGGCCGCAGCGCGAGCCACAGCGCCAGCGCCGCCAGCACCAACACGCTGACCAGGAACAGGGGGCGCTTCCAGAGCGCGCGCGGCGCGGTTTGCATGTCGTTCATCTCGTTCAGCGGTTTTGAGTGTTCAAAGGCAAGGCGTCGGCCACCGACCAGCCGCCGCCCGCGGCGCGGTACAGCGCGACCCAGGCCGCGACCCGCTCACGCTGCACGCCGATCAGGCCGGCCTGCGCCGCGAGCGCGACGCGGCGCGCGTCTTCCATCTCGATCAGGCTGCCGGCGCCGATCTTCCAGCGCGATTCGGCAGCGTCGAAGTAGGCGCGAAAGCCCTGCGCCGCGGCTGTCGCGTCGGCCTCGCGGCGTGTCGCCGCGTCCACCCGCACCAGCGCCGTTTCGACCTCACACACCGCCTGGCGCAGCTTCAGGTCGAGCGTGGCGCGTGCGCCATCGACACGCGCCAGCGCGGCGTCGCGCTGCGCGTTGCGTGCGCCGCCGTCGAACAGCGGCAACACGAGCTGCGGCCCGAAGCCCCAGCTCACCGCGTCTTCGGTCTGGCCGCCGATGCGCAGGAAGCCGAGCGCGATGCTGCCGCCGATCGTGATGCGCGGATAACGCTGGGCGTCGGCCCAGCCGGCGTCGGCCGCCGCGGCGATGAGTTCACGCTCGGCGGCGGCGATGTCGGGCCGCTGCGCGAGCACTGCCGCCGGCAGGGCGGGCAGGCCGAATTCGGCCGGTCGCGGCAGCTGCGCGCGCGCAGCGGCGAGCCGATCGCGCAGCGTGGGCTCGGGCTGGCCGGTGAGCAGCACCAGCGCCTTGATCAGTTGCGCGCAATCCGCCGCCTGCGCGCGCAGGCGGTCACGCGTTTGCGCCGCCGCGGCGTCGGCGAGCGCGCCGTTGGCCGGGGCCTCGAAACCGACACGCACCTTGTCGCCGGTGAGCCGCGCCGACGTCGCCTGCGACGCCGCTTCCTGCTCATAGACGGCGACCAGCGCCTCGCAGCTGCGCAGGTCGATGTAGGTTTGCGCGACCTCCGCGGCCAGGCTCACGCGTGCGTCGTGCCAACCGAGCGCGGCCCCTTCGGTGCGGGCGCGGGCGGCGTCGACACGATGCCCGAGGCCGCCGAACAGATCCAGCTCCCAGGATGCATCGGCGCCGACACTCGCCTGTGTCGTCGCGACCAGCCCCGTGCCGGCGTTCGACGCGCGTTGCAGCAGCGCATTGCCGGTCACCGCAGGCCCGGCCTGCGCGCGCGCGGAGCGCAGGCCGGCGCGTGCTTCGGCCAGGCGCGCGAGCGCCTGCGCCAGGGTCGGACTCGAGGCCTGCGTGTCGGCGATCAGCGCCGGCAGCAGCGGGTCGTCGAAGCGCAGCCACCAATCGGCAAGCACTTTGGCGTCGCCGGCATGCGCAAACGCCGCCTGCCAGACCGCGGCGGGAGGCTTCGGCGGCGTGGTGTCGGGCGCGACGGTGGCGCAGCCGGCGAGCACGAGGGCCGCGGCAGCGGCGGCGAAGGGTCGGGCAATCTTCATTTGACTTGGCGCCGCTGGCGCTCGTGGGCCACCAGCGCGCAGCCCCAGTCGACCAGGCGGTCGAGCAGGCGCTCGGCGGCGCCGGGGCCACGCAGCAGGTCGGGCGCGAGTTGGCGCATGAATTCGCGCGACATGCTGCAGTCCTGCGCCATCGCGACGATGGCAAAACTGAGCTGTTGCACGTCGCGGTCGGGCTCGGCGAGGCCGATATGGCGCGCCAACAGTTGGGTCAGCGCCTCGTGGTGGGGGCGCACCTGCAGCGACACGGCTTCGGCGTAGTCGGTGCTCGGCTCGACCATCTCGCGCAGGTGCAGGCGCTGCATCTGCGCCGCGCGCGGGTCTTCGCCGGGGCCGGCCAACGGGTGCAGGAAGGCGCCCAGCACGAGCCGAAGCGCGTCGGGCAGCGGCAGCGTGGGGTCGTCATAACCCTCGAAACGCGCCAGCAGCTCGCGGATCGGCGCCAGCAGCACCTCGCGGTACAACCCCTCCTTGCCGTCGAAGTGGTAGTGGATCGCCGCCACATTGGCCTGCGCGGCGAGGCAGATCAAGCGGGTCGAGGTGCCGGCATAGCCCTTCTCGGCGAACAGGCGCGTCGCCTCGGCGAGCAGGCGCTCGCGCGCGCGGGCGCCGCGGTCGGTGGTTTCTACTTCGGAGCGGGGGACGGCAGACATCGGGCGGCATCATAGCCACCCTCAAGCAAGCGCTTGATTACATTCTTGTCATCAAACGCTCAGGCCTCCACCGCTGCCCCCGCATAACGCGCCACCAGCCCGAGCAGCTCCTCTTCCGGGTAAGGCTTGCCAAGGTAGTGCTGCACGCCCAGGCCGGCCGCCACGTCGCGGTGTTTCTGTGCGATGCGCGAGGTGATCATGACCACCGGCAGGTCGGCCAGGCGCGGGTCGTTGCGCAGGTTGCGCACGAGGTCGAAGCCGTCCATGCGCGGCATCTCGATGTCCGACAGCAGCACCGCCGGGCGTTCGTGACCCAGCTTCTCCAGCCCGTCGATGCCGTCCTTGGCGACGGTGACGCGATAACCCTCGCGCTCCAGCAGGCGCTGGGTGACACGGCGCACGGTGAGCGAATCATCGACCACCAGCACCAGCGGCGCGAGCGGCTGCGCCTCGGCTTCGGCCTGCGGCGCTACCGGCGCGGCGAGCGCCTCGCGCGTCATGGCCCCGGCACGCTCGCCGTACAACGCGGCCAGCGCGACCGGGTTGTAGATCAGCGCCGGGCTGCCCGACGGCAGCAGCGTCATGCCCGCCAAGCCGGGCAGGCGCGACAGTTGGGCGCCCAGGTTCTTGACCACCACTTCCTGGTTGCCCATCACCTCGTCGACCTGGACCGCGATGCGCTGCTGCGCGCTGCGCACCACCACCAGCGGCAACATGCGCGCGCTTTCCTGGCTGCACGCGCTGGCGTCGAGCAGCGCGCCGAGCCAGAAGAACGGCAGTGTCTTGCCGTCGTGCTGCAGGCTGCCGGCGGCGCCGGCGCGCGCCAGCTCGGCCGGCTCGGCGCGTTTGACCAGCTCCACCAGCGTCGACGGCACCGCCACCCGCAACTCGCCCGCGCGCAGCATCACCACCTGCGTCACCGCGGTGGTGAGCGGCAGCACCAGCTTGAAGCTGGTACCGCGGCCGGCGGCGCTGGCGGTCTCGATGCGCCCGCCCATCGCGAGCACCTCGTTGCGCACCACGTCCATGCCGATGCCGCGGCCGGCCAGTTCGGTCACCGTGTCGGCGGTCGACATGCCGGGCTGGAAGATCAGCTGCGACAGCTCACCGTCGCTCGGCCGCGTGTCGTCGGCGAGCAGGCCCATCGCGACCGCGCGGGTGCGGATGCGGGCCAGGTCCAGGCCGGCGCCGTCGTCGCGGAATTCGACGCCGACTTCATTGCCCTCCTGCGCCAGCGTGACCGTGATCTGGCCGTGCACGTCCTTGCCGCGCGCGGCCCGTTGTTCAGGCGCCTCGATACCGTGCGTGACGCAGTTGCGCAGCAGGTGCTCGAAGGCGCCCGTCATGCGGTCCAGCACGCCGCGGTCTATTTCGAGCGAGCCGCCGACCAGGTCCAGCCGCACCTGCTTGCCGGTCTCCTTGGCGGCCTGGCGCACGACGCGGTACAGGCGCTCGGACAGGCTCTCGAACTCGACCATGCGCGTGCGCAGCAGGTCGTCCTGCATGTCGCGTGTCAGGCGCGCCTGGGCGGCGAGTTGGTCTTCGGCCGACTGCAGCGTGCGCTGCAGGCTGCGCTGCACGGTGGCGACGTCGTTGACCGACTCGGCCATCATGCGCGTGAGTTCCTGGAAACGCGTGAAGCGGTCCATCTCCAGGGGGTCGAAACCATGGCCCTCGGCCTTGGCGGCTTCGATGCGCGAGCTGATCTGGGTTTCGGCCTGCAGCTCGAGGTCGCGCAACTGCGCGCGCAGGCGCTCGAGGTTCTCCGCCAGGTCCGCCAGCGAGCCATTGAGCAGGCCGACATCGGACTCGATGCGCGCGCGCGTGATCGACACCTCGCCGGCATGGTTGACCAGGCGGTCGAGCAGCGGCGCACGCACCCGCACGGCGGCGTGCGAGACGCTGGCGCTGGGCCGCTCGGCAGCGGCGAGCGGGCGTGTCGGCGCCACGAAACGCGACCAGTCAATGGCCGGTGACTCGGCTGCCGGCGCGGCCTCGACCGCGGCCGCGACCGACGCCGACGTCGGCGCGGCAACGGGCGTCGCCGCAGGCAGCGGCGCTTCGTCGAGCGCCGCCCCGCGCGACGGCAGCGGCAGGGCGATGCGCGGGCCGGCGGGCGGCGCGGTGGCCTCGGCGGCGGGTTCAGCAGCGGGTTCGGGTGCCGGCTCGGCCGCGGGCGCCACCGGCGGCGCGATCGCCGGCGCGACCCCTGCCGAGCTCGCCGGCATGCCGCCGCAACGCAACTGATCGAAATGCCCGGCCAGGGCATCGACGCGGCCCATCAGCGCCTCGATGTCGGCGCCGCTCGCGTGGTCGCGCGCCAGCAGATGTTCGATCGCGGTTTCGAGCCGGTGCGCCATCTCGCCCAGGCGCATCGCGCCGGCCAGGCGGGCGCCGCCCTTGAGCGTGTGCAGCGTGCGCATGCAGGCGGACGGACCGTCCGCGTCACCCGGGCGCGCGGACCAGTCGCGCAGGGCGCCGGCCAACTGCGGCAGCAGCTCCTGCGCCTCCTCCTCGAAGAAGGCCCAGAGTTCCGGGTCCAGCGCATCGATGGCGTCGACATCGTCTTCGTCGTCGAGCGCGCTCGCCGGCGCCGCGCGCGCAACAGGCGGTGGCTCGTCGGCCAGCGGCTGCCAGGCACTGTCCGCCAGGCCGAGGCCGCCGAAGCCGCTCGCCCGGCCTTCGGCGGCCGGCTGGGCCGAGCGGGCTTCGTGGGCTTCCAGGCGCTCGAACAACGACGTCGCGGGCTCCTTCAGGAAGCCGGCGGCAAACTGGTGCAGCAGGCGCCGCAAGTCGTCGGACACCTCAAGGAACAGCTGGGCGTCTTCGGCGCTGCCGCGACCGTGGGCGTGGCTGCGTGTCAGGGCCTGTTCGAGCGCCCGCGCGAGCGCGGACAGGTCGGCGAAACCGACCGTCGACGAACTGCCGGCGAGCGAATGCGCCAGCGCCGCCGCCGGTTCACCGACCGCACGGTGCAGCTCCAGCGACCACTCGGCGAGCTCGACCCCGAGCCGGCGCGACAGCTCGTCGGCCTCGCTCAGGTAGATGTTGAAGAGCGTGATCGGCACCGTCAGGGGGCCGATCTGACGGTACTGGTCGGCGTCGTTGGCCGGCGCCGGCCGGGCTTCAGCGGCCTCGGCCTCGGCCTCGGCGTCGGTGGCGACGTCAGCAACGGTTGCTGTTTCGGCCATCGGCGCGGGCGGCGGTTCGGGCGGCGTCGCGGCCGGCAGCGGCATCAGCGCCGACGGCGGCAGATCGAGCGAGATCAGGCCGAGCGTGGCGTCGAAGTCGGCTGGCGCGGCCCCCGCGGGCCGCGGCGCCGGCGCGATCGCCGCCGGCTCGTCGTCCCACACGTCGAGCTTCAAGTCGAACTCGACGACGTCGTTGGCAGCCAGCGGCTGGGGGTCGGATCGACGCGCCGGGCCGGGCAGGATCGCAGTGGCTTCGAAGGGCTGCAGGTCCAGGTCGTCGGCGCTCGGCAGCCCGCTGACCTGGTCGGCGAGCGAAATGACGCTCGGGATCGGCACGCTGTCCGCGCCTTCGACCGCCTGGCCCGGCAGCGGCAGGGCTTCGCGCCGCTGCGCCAGGCGCATGGCGTCGGCGGCCTGCACGACCGGCGCACTGGCATGCGCCGGGGTGCCGCCGGCGGCGATGCCGTCCACCCAGTCGCCGAGGTAGGCCAGGGCGTCGCGGCTGAAGCCGAGCAGCGCGGCGTCGGCCGGCTGACCGTCCGCCAGACGGCTGTTGTAGAGCTGTTCGCAGGCCCAGGCGGCTTCGCCGAAGGCGCTCAGGCCGACCATGCGCCCGCTGCCCTTCAGGGTGTGGAACGCGCGCCGCACGGTCGTCAGTTCGGACAGGTCGTCGGGGTCGCCGTCGGCGAGCGCGTCGAGCGCGGCCCGGGCCGCGGCGAGCACCTCGCGCGCTTCCTCCAGGAAGATCTCGCGCATTTCGGCGTCGTCTTCGAGCCCGGTCTGGCCGGCCGCAGGCGCTTGCGCCGGCGGCGGTGGCACCGGCGCACGCGCCGCCTCTTCGAGGAAGAGCGGGGTCAACATGCCCGACGAGGTGGCGACGAACTCGGCCATCTGCTGCGCCAGGTCCTCGCGCGCCACCTGGGTCGCGGCGTCGTTGCCGGCCTGCTCGAGCGTGGCCTGGGCTTGCGCCACCGTTTGCGCAAGCAGCGGTTGGTCGGCCACCAGGGCCTCTTGCGACAGGCGCTGCAGATCGCGCACGACCTCGGCGGTCGACACGTCGGGCCGGGCGGCGGCGAAGGCGAGCGACTGCGCCTGCTCGATCAGGCGCGGCGCCACCGGCGCCGGTGCGGCGGGCACGGCTTCATCGAGGCCGCTGAAATCGGACGCGCGGTACGTCCCGCCGCCGACCACCGAGCGCAGGCGGCCGCTGGCGGCGTCGTAGCTGAACAGCGTCTTGGCCATCTGCGGCTGCACGCTGAGCATGTCGATGAGGAAACCGAGCGCGCCCAGGTTGCCCGCGAGGGGCTCGAAGTCCGCGCCGTCGCTCGCCGGGCGCTGCGCGAGCGTGTCCACCTCGACGCTCATGTGCTGCACGGCGGACGAGGCCTCGGGCAGCCCCAGCACCGACAACACACCGCGCATCGATTGCAGCTGCGCCGGCACCGGCACCAGCAGCTCGTTGCGGCTGGGCTCGCGGAAGAACTGGTCGATGGTCTTCTCGACCTCCGACAGCGACTGGCGCAGCTCGTGCACGACGCTGCCCATGGTTTGGCGGTCGGAGACGCGGCGGTACAGGTCCTCCATCCAGGCTTCGAGCGGCTCGGGCGGCGCGCCGGCCGCGACCCGGGCGAGCCGCGCCGCCAGGCGTTCGCCACGCTGGCTTTGCGCCGGGTGTTCGAAATCGGCGTCCTCGAGCGAGGCGTCCAGGTACAACAGGCTGGTCGCGACCTCCATCGCCAGTTCGGGCGGCGGCGCGGATGCGGCCTGCACGGTCTGCCCGACCGCGCGCTGCAGCGCCTGCGCCAGCGGCGCACCCTGGCCATACAGGCGCTGGATGGAGTCGCCGACGAGCGCAAACTGCTCGCCCAGGCCGCCCAGGCGCAGCATTTCGCCGCCGGCGACGGCAGACCAGCTGTCCTTCGCCGCGGCGACCCGCTTCTTGGCCTGCACCACCCAGGCCGGGTTGAAGCGGCCGAGACGCGGGCTTTCGTAGTCGACCGGCGACGCGTGCGCCAGCCCGTAGGCCAGCCGCACCGCCGCCAGGCGCGGCGCGCCGCGGCCGTCGCCCGGCGACGCCGCCTGCGCGCAGAAGAAGAGCAGGTCCTGCGCCAGCCGGTCGGAGGCGTCGAGCACCCCCTGCTCGCCGATGCGCAGCATCGCGAGCAGGCGCGACGCCATGCGTTTGCTGTAGTTGTCCGGCCGCAGCAGCCCACGCGCCTGCGCCTCGAAGAAGCCGGCCGCGAGTTGCCAGAACGTCGCCAGGCGCTGCGGTTGCCCGCCGGCCCCTGCGCCCAGGCTGGCGAACAGGTCCGACAGGTGCTGTGCCGCGCCGCCCTGCGGGTCGCGCATCAGGGCCAGCGTCTGCGCCTCGACCTCGCTGCGCATGTCGGCGCCCGGCGGCGGCGGCGTCGCGCTCGGGTCGGCGGGCAGGTCGCGCCAGCGCCAGTCGAAGGCCCAGAGATCGGCCGGGTGGATGCGGTCCGCGCCTGCCAGCGCCTGCAGCACGCGGTACTGCGGGAACAGCGCCAGCGGCGACAGCGGTTTGCCGGCGAGCATGCGCTGCAGGTAGTCGAGCAACGCGAACGAGCCCTGCTCGATCGCCTCCACCGCCTTCAGGTCGAGTTTCTTCGGCTTGCCCGCCAGCCTGGCGAGCGCGTTCTCCGCCGCGCGCAGCACCTGCGCGGCCGACGGCAGGCCGACCAGTTCGAGCGCACCGACACCCTGGTGCAGCAGCGCCCGCGCCGGACGCAGCACACTCGGGTCGACGTTGCCGACATCCGAGCCGGCCACCGCCTCGGCCTCCTTGAGGTGGCGCCGCAACGCCTTGTGCGCCGTCTCGAGCGAGCGGCGCAACTCCTCCTGCACCCAAGCCAGGGCGCTGAGGTCGTCGATCGTTTCGAGTTGTTGGGTCGGCGTAGCTTGCATCTCAGTGGTCCCTTGCGCCTCGCGTCAACCGCGGCGCGTGAATCGCGCGATCCTGCCGGTTCATCTGATCTTGAAGCGCGCCACCGACGCCTTCAGCTCGTCGGCCGTGCGCGACAGCTCGCGCACCATCTGTGCGGTCGAGCGGGTGCCCTCGCCGGTCTGTTCCGTGACGGCGAAGATGTGCTGGATGTTCGAGGCCACCACGTTGGCCGATTGCGCTTCCGCCAGCGCCTGCTGCGAGATCTGCGCGATCAGCTCGGACAGCTGATGCGTCACGCGGTCGATGTCGGCCAGCGCGGCGCCGGCGGCGTCGGACAGCTTGGTGCTTTCCACCACCCCCTGCGTCGAGCGCTCCATCGCCGCCACCGCGTCCTGGGTGTCGGTCTGGATCGCTTTCACCAGCGTGGCGATCTGGCGCGTCGCGTCGCCCGAGCGTTCGGCCAGGCGCTGCACTTCCTCGGCCACCACCGAGAAGCCCCGCCCGGCCTCGCCCGCGCTCGCGGCCTGGATGGCGGCGTTGAGGGCCAGCACGTTGGTCTGCTCGGTGATGTCCGAGATCAGCTCGGTGATCTCGCCGATCTCCTGCGACGACTCACCCAGGCGCTTGATGCGCTTGGAGGTCTCCTGGATCTGCTCGCGCATCGCGTTCATGCCGCCGATCGTGTTCTGCACCGCGTTGCGGCCCGACTCGGCGGCCTGCAGCGACCGGCGCGCCACCTCGGCGGTGGCCTGGGCCTGCGCCGACACGTCGTTGATGCGGCCGGCCATCTGCAACACCGATTCGCCGGTCTCGCGGATCTCGCGCAGCTGCTCGGTCGACGCCGCCAGCAGCTCGGTCGAGGTGGCTTCCACCTGCTGCGTCGTGTCGGTCACCCGGCTCACCGTGCCCTGCACCTGCGACACCAGCGTGCGCAGCTCCTCCACCGTGTAGTTGACCGAGTCGGCGATGGCGCCGGTGATGTCCTCGGTCACGGTGGCCTGCTGCGTGAGGTCGCCTTCGGCCACCGTCTGCAGCTCGTTCATCAGGCGCAAAATCGCGGCCTGGTTGGCGTCGTTGACGCGTTTGGCCTCCTGCTCCTGGTGTTCGGCCTCGGCCCGCTGCGCGGCAGCGAGCTGCGAGCGTGTGACCTGGCCGTGCACGAACAGGCGCAGCAGCGCTGCACCGCCGACCAGCATGAGCAGGGCGCCGACCGCGATCACCCCCGCGTGCAGCGCCGTGAATCCACCCGACGCGGCGAGCCGCTGCTGCAGCGTGTCGAGCCCTTGGCGCAGTGGACCGCTGTCTTCGATGATGGCGTCCTGAGCCTGGCGCGACGAGTCCAGGTTCGGCAGGTTGCTGAGAATCGTTCCAGCGTGCGCACGCAGCTCGCCGTACTGGCCGGTGAGCGTCTTGAGGAGTTCCGCCGAGGCCGGATCGCGGCTGCCGGGCAGCCGCAACTCGGCGCTGCCGTTGGCCAGGCCCTGCACCATCGTGTTGCCCCGGTCCAGGTCCTTGGCGAGCGAGTCCGCCGCATCGGGCCCGATCCCTTCGCGCGAGATCGTGAGGAACTCGTTGGCGTTGCCGCCGATGCGCTGCGTCAGCAGCAGCAGCTGGCCGAGCGCCGACAACTCGTGGGCCGAGCCGCCCGACTGCAGCTTCATGGCGATCAGGCTGTCGGTCGTCTCCTGCACGTTGCCGATCTGGCGGTTGATGCCGTTCAGCGCCTGCGTGGCCTGCATCAGCAGGCGCTGCTGGGCCAGCACGGCAGCGGCGTTCTTCTCGGCCTTGTCGACGAGCGGAATCAACCCGTTGACCTGCTCCTGCAGCGCGGGCGACACGGCGGCGATGTCGCCGTCGCCGTTGCGCAGGGCACGCACGTTGCGCGCCAGCACGCTGGCGCTGTCCTTGACTTCTTCGAACGCCGAGGGCGTGCCGATCACGGCCAGGCTGACCGCCTTGGCAAGGCGTTGCGACTGCATCTGCGCCTGACCGGTGGCGGCGATCTGGGACGAACTGCGATCGGCGGCGGTGAGCGCCAGCACGGTGCCGATCAGCAGGGCGAAGAGGCCCCCGATGACGAGCCCGCTGGCCAGGCGCTGCTGGCCGGGCAGCCCCATGCCGCCGACCAAGGGCAGCGCGCTGCCGGTGGCCGCCGGCGCCGGCGCGTCGTTGCGCGACTCGACGAAGTCGGGCGCGTAGGCCGACGGCGCGGCCTCGGCGATGATCGAGCTGTCGGCGCCGTAGGCCGGCATCGTCGCGGCATGCAGGTCCAGCGCCATCGCGCCGCCTCCCACGACGTCGCCGCGGCTGTGCTCGAAACGGGGTGCGGCTTCTTGCAGCTTGCCGCGCGCCTTGTCCAGAAAACTCATAGCTCTTGCCTCTCGTCGGTGGCTCGCGCGGCGGTTCAGCGCGCGATGGCCAGAAAAGTCTCGTCGTCGGCCAGCGCCGCCAGCAGCAGTTCCTGCCAGCGCCGGCCCTGGGCGTCGCACCAGCGCTCGCCGGCAAACGCCGGCCGCGGTGCGTCGTTGTCGTCGGTGGTGCGATCGGGGGTCAGCTGCTCGGCGCTGCGCAGGCCGAGCAGGCGGTCGATGCGCAGCGCGCAGTTCAGCCCGAGCTGCGGGTTGAGCGCGACCAGCCGCGCCTCGCCGACCGCGGCGTTGGGCTCACCGCCCAGGCCCAGGAAGGCGCCGAGGTCGACCACGCCCCAGACACCGCCGCGCAGGTTGGCCGCGCCGCAGAACCAGGGCTGCGCATGCGGCACCGGCAGCAACGGTGCAAGGGCGAAGATCTCGCCCGCCTGCGCGAGCGGAAACAGCAGCCCGCGACCGCGGCTCTCGACCGCCAGCCAGGCCTGCGCGGCCGGCTGCGCGCGCGCCGCCTGCATGCGCTCGGCGAGCCGGCTCTGCAACTCCCTCAGGGCTTCGCGCTTGGCCATCGCTCGTGCAGCAAGGCCTTCAGCCGACGGCCCGGATCTTGCCGAGCAACTCGTCGGCGTTGACCGGCTTGACGACGTAGTCGCTGGCGCCCTGGCGCATGCCCCAGACCTTGTCGGTCTCCAGGCCCTTGCTGGTGCACATGATCACCGGCACACCCGCAAACCGCGGGTCGCGGGTGATGGCGCGCGTGAGCTGGAAGCCGTTCTGGCCCGGCATCACGACGTCCATCAGGATGAGGTCGGGTTTGTCCTCGGCCAAGCGGCGCATCGCCTCGTCGCCGTTCTCCGCCGTGCGCACGGCATAACCGCGCTTGGCGAGCAGGTCGCTCAGGTAGTGCAACTCGGTCTTCGAGTCGTCGACGAGCAGGATTTTGTGTACGGGCATGGCGGTTACTGCTCCAGGTGCTGCTCGCAGGCGCGCAGCAACTGGTCCTTGGTGAAGGGTTTGGTCAGGTAATCCTGCGAGCCGACGAGGCGGCCCCGCGCCTTGTCGAACAGGCCGTCCTTGGACGACAACATGATCACCGGCACCTGCGCGAAACGCGGGTTGCGCTTGATGATGGCGCAGGTCTGGTAGCCGTCCAGGCGCGGCATCAGGATGTCGCAAAAGATCAGCCCGGGGGCGTGGTCGTTGACCTTGGACAGGGCGTCGAAGCCGTCTTCGGCGAGTACGACCTCGTAGCCGCCCTGGCGCAGGAAGATCTCCGCCGAGCGGCGAATCGTGTTGCTGTCGTCGATGACGAGCACCTTCGCCAACGCGGGCGCGCTGTCGATCACTGCCTTGTCCACGCTGGGGGCCCTCCTTCAGGAACGGTTCGGCGAACCTTGCTCATCGCCTTATCGGCCGCAGGGCTCAAATCTGAACCATCTCGAAGTCTTCCTTGCGCGCGCCGCACTCCGGGCAGGTCCAGTTCATCGGCACGTCGGCCCAGGCGGTGCCGGCAGCGATGCCGTGTTCCGCATCCCCGGTGGCCTCGTCGTAGATCCATCCACAGATCAGGCACATCCAGGTGCGCGGCTCGCTCGCGTGCATCGACGAAGGGTGTCACTACAATGAGCGGGCATTGTAGTCGGGGGGTTGCGGCGAAAGACAAGGCCCCGTCGATACATACGTCACATTCTTCACCTTGCTCTGGAGGTCCGGACGGGCCCTCGCAGCGCTTCACAGCACCATGAACCCCGAGCCGACCCCCCCAGACGCCGACGCGGTCGAGGATCACCCTGCGCCCGCCTGCGTGATGAGCTTCAACGCCAGCGACGCCTCCGGCGCGGGCGGTGCAGCCGGCGACGTGGCGACCATCGCTGCCATGGGGGCGCATGCGCTGCCGGTGGTGACGGCGATCGTGATCCGCGACACCGCCGAGGTCTTCGACCAGCACGGGCTGGACGCGGACGTGATCGCCGAGCAGGCGCGCCACATCCTGGAGGACGTGACGATTGCGGCCTGGAAGGTCGGGTTCCTCGGCTCGGCCGAAAACGTCGGCGCCGTGGCCGAAATCCTGTCCGACTACCCGGACGTGCCGCTGGTGGCCTACCTGCCGCCGCTCGGCTGGGTCGAGGACGACGAGCTGTCGCCCTACCTCGACGCCTTCCGCGAACTGATCCTGCCGGCCACCGAGGTGCTGGTGGGCAGCCACCAGACCCTGACCGACTTTCTGCTGCCCGACTGGGACAACGAGCGCCCGCCGTCGGCGCGCGAGCTGGCCGTGGCGGCGGCCGAGCACGGCACCTCGTATGTGCTGGTGACCGGTGTCGCGCTCGCCTCCAAGGGCGCCGACCAGTGGGTCGACAACGTGCTCGCGTCGTCGCAGGGCGCGCTGACCGGCGAGAAGTTCGAGCGTTTCGACGCCGCCTTCGTCGGCGCCGGCGACACGCTGTCAGCCGCGCTGGCGGCGCTGCTCGCCTCCGGCGCGGAGTTGCAGGCCGCCGTCGGTGAGGCGCTGGCCTTCCTCGACCAGAGCCTGGACGCGGGGTTCCGGCCCGGCATGGGCAACGTCATCCCCGACCGCTTCTTCTGGGCCCTGCCGCCGGCCGAAGAAGGCGAAGAGGATGCGCCCGAGGGCGGGCCGCTGGACGACGACGGCACGCCGGGTGCCGGCACGGCGTCGCGCCGTGTCCACTGACGCGGCGCGCGTCGAGCGCGACGCGTCGACGAACCGCGAGCTGTTCGAAAGAGCGCAGGCCGTCATCCCCGGCGGCGTCAACTCGCCGGTGCGCGCGTTTCGCGCCGTCGGCGGCACGCCGCGCTTCATCGCCCGCGCGCAAGGCGCCTATATGTGGGACGCCGAGGGACGGCGCTACATCGACTACATCGGCTCCTGGGGCCCGATGATCCTGGGCCATGGCCACCCGGCGGTGCTGGAGGCGGTGCAGCGCGCGGCCGCCGAGGGCCTGAGCTTCGGCGCGCCGACCGAACGCGAGATCGAGTTGGCCGAGGCCATCCTCGCGCTGGTGCCGTCGTGCGAGCAGATCCGGCTCGTGAGTTCCGGCACCGAGGCGGCGATGAGCGCGATCCGGCTCGCCCGCGGTGTCACCGGGCGCAGCAAGTTGATCAAGTTCGAAGGCTGTTACCACGGCCACGCGGATGCGCTGCTGGTCAAGGCCGGCTCGGGGCTGGCGACCTTCGGCCACCCCACCAGCGCCGGCGTGCCGGCGGAGGTGGTGCAGCACACGATCGTGCTGCCGTACAACGACGTGCAGGCGCTCGAAGCGGCGTTCGATCTGCACGGCGATCAACTCGCCTGCGTGATGATCGAGCCGATCGCCGGCAACATGAACTTCGTGCGTGCGTCGTTGCCCTTCATGCGCCGGCTGCGCGAGCTGTGCACGGCACACGGCGCGCTGCTGGTGTTCGACGAGGTGATGACCGGCTTTCGCGTCGCGCTCGGCGGCGCGCAGGCGCTCTACGCGCAGTCGCTGCCCGGCTTCGTGCCCGACATCGGCGTGTTCGGCAAGGTCATCGGCGGCGGCATGCCGCTGGCGGCCTTCGGCGCGTCGCGCGAGATCATGAGTCGGCTGGCGCCGCTCGGGCCGGTTTACCAGGCCGGCACCTTGTCCGGCAATCCGGTCGCCACCGCCTGCGGGCTGGCGACGCTGCGCGAGATCAGCAAGCCCGGGTTCTTCGAGGCGCTGTCGGCGCGAACGAAGTCGCTCGCCGTCGGCCTGCAAGCCGCGGCGCGCGACGCCGGCGTGCCGCTGGTCGCCGACTGCGAAGGCGGCATGTTCGGTTTCTTCTTCGCCGACGCACTGCCGCAAAACTACGGCCAAGTGATGGCGACCGACAAGGACCGCTTCAACGTCATGTTCCACGCCATGCTGGAACGCGGCGTGTACTTCGCGCCGGCGCTCTACGAAGCCGGCTTCGTCAGCGCGGCGCACAGGCCGGAAGACATCGCGGCGACCGTGGCCGCGATGCGCGAGGCGCTCTCCGGCTAGCTCTGGAACAGCGCCGTGTAACGGCGCTGCATCTCCTGCGGGCTCACGTCTTCGATGGCATGGCCGATCAACCAGCGGTGGCCGAAGGGGCAGCGCACGACACCCGAACGTTCGCCGTAGAAGGCGTCGCTGGGCGCGCGCTCCAGCGTCGCGCCGGCGGTCAGCGCGCGCTCGATCATCGCGTCGGCGTTGTCGACATGCAGATGGATCGTGACCGGCGTGGCGCCCAGGCTCTGCGCGCTGCGGATGTCGGCCTCCGGAAATTCGTCCGACAACATGATCGTCGTGCCGCCGAAGTCGAGTTCGGCGTGGCCGATACGGCCGTTCGGCTCGGCGAGCCGGAATTTCTCGGCAGCGCCGAAGGCCTCGCCGTAGAAGCGGATGGCGGCGGCCGAGTCGGACACACACAGGTAGGCGAACACTTCCTCGATCTTCATCGCTGGGCCCTCGTTGAACGGTGCGCTCGAGTCTCGCTGTCCCGGCCCTGCGTGTCTTGAAGGAAATTGACCTCTTGCAGGTGACTCGCCTGCGGCGGCGCGAGACGCCGGTAGGCCCCGGGCGTGATGCCGGCAAACGCGAGGAACTCGCGGTTGAAGTGGGCTTGGTCGCTGTAGCCCGCTTGCAAGGCCAGCTCGGCCCACGAGCCGCCGCCGCCCCCATGCAGCTGCCGCAAGACGCGCTGGAAGCGCCGCACCCGCAGGTAGCGTTTCGGGCCCAGGCCGACGCCGCGGCGGAAGTGCGCGATGAACTGGCGCTGGCTCAGGGCGCTGGCTTGCGCAGCCGCGCGCAGCGTCGGCAGCTCGTGCGCGCAGCGCAGCAGCTGGGTGAACCGCGCGTCCACGCCGCCGTGCACCGGCAAGCGGCCGGCCAGGAACGCCTCCAGGAGGCGCAGGCGGGCAGCCGCGTCGGGTGCCTCGGCCACGCGCGCGCGCAGCCGCACGGCAGCACTGCCCCACAGGTCCTCCAGTTCGGTATGGCGCTCGGCCAGTTCATCGGCACCGACGCCAAACAACAGCGGCGCGGCGCCCGGGTGCAGCACCGCGCCGACCGACGGTGACGCCCCGGTGTGTTCCCGAACGTAGAAGCCCGAGCGCGCACCGCCGACCAGCGAGCGCCGCAACGTTTGCGCGCACCCGCCTGCGGACGGCTCGAAGATGCGCAGCGGGCCGTCGGCCAGCCGCAGCACCAGGTGCACGCGGCCCGACGGCAGCATGCGTTGGCGCACGACGGCGCCCGGGCCTTGCTCGCCCTCCCCGGCCCACAACTCCTCGATGAAAGGCCCGAGCGCAGGGATCGGTGCGCGCCGCAGGAGCACGCTCGAGACTCAGGCCGGCGACGAACGCAGGCCGTAGGCCTTGTCGCCGACGAAGATGTACTCGGCCCGCAGCACGGGCGCGCCTTTTTCGTCGGCGAAGGTGAAGCCGAGCAGCGCGACCCGGTCGCCAGGTTTGATCTCGGCCAGCTTCCAGGCCTCGATGCGGGTCAGCGGCGCGAGTTCGATCTGCCAGACGCGGTCCTTGCGCTTGGGCAGCTGCGCGCCGGCGAGCAGCTTGGCGCCATCGACACTCGCCGCCTGGGCCGGCAGGGAACGCTGGCCCAGGTCGGCCGGCAGCTTGAGATCGGGCGCGACCTCGAGTTCGAACTCCACATGCGGGTTGCGCCAAGCCACCTTGACCGCGCGGCCCTCGAGATAGATCGGCCGGTTCTGGTCGAAGCTGCTCCAGCCATGGTGGGCACGTGCGGCCAGCGGCACGAGCGCGGCGGCGGCAATCACGAGTCGTCTTTGCATGATCGGGTCTCCTTTGACTACAGGTAAGCGATCCAGCGACCGCAGATCATGACCGCGAGCCAAAGCCCCAACGACAGTGCGGTCTGTACGCGGGCCGTGTGATCCAGCCGTGCGACGCCGCCGCGGGCGTGGAACAGCGCCGCATTGATCCCGGCCGAGAGCACCAACGCCATCTTGAGCAAAAAGGCGTCGTTGCTCAACAGCTCGTCGGGCTGACTGCCGAACATCACCAGGCCGCTCGCGGCGACGAGCCCGAAGCCGGCGAGCGACAGCGGCAGCGCGAGTCGCGCCAGCGGCCGCACCGGCAGGGCCGCGCCGAAGCCCCAGACACGCAGCTCGAACAACAGCAGATTGCCGACCAGCAGCGAGATCCCAAGGATGTGCACCACTTCCAGTGCCGGATAAGCCCAGGGGTGCTCGGCGATGCCGGGCCAGAGTGCATCCATCGACGTAGGTTAGCGGCAACCCGACTTCTAGAATCGCGCCATGCACATTCATGTCCTCGGCATCTGCGGCACCTTCATGGGCGGACTGGCGGCGCTGGCGCGCGAAGCCGGCCACCGCGTGACCGGCTGCGACGCCGATGTCTACCCGCCGATGAGCGAGCAGCTGCTTGGGCTGGACATTCAGTTGATCGAAGGCTTCGGCGTCGAGCAGATGAAACTCGCGCCGGACCTGTTCGTGGTGGGCAACGTCGTCACGCGCGGCAATGCGTTGATGGAGGCCATCCTCGACGCCGGCGCGCCCTACACCAGCGGGCCGCAATGGCTGGCCGAACGGGTACTGCAGGGCCGCCATGTGCTGGCCGTCGCCGGCACCCACGGCAAGACGACGACGACCTCGATGCTGGCCTGGATCCTCGAACACGCGGGGCAACAACCCGGCTTCCTGGTGGGTGGCGTGCCGGGCAACTTCGGGGTTTCGGCAAGATTGGGTGCGGGCCGGTGTTTCGTCATCGAAGCCGACGAATACGACACCGCGTTCTTCGACAAGCGCAGCAAGTTCGTGCACTACCGGCCGCGCACCGCCGTGCTCAACAACCTGGAGTTCGACCACGCCGACATCTTCCCGGATCTGGGCGCGATCGAGACGCAATTTCACCACCTCGTGCGCACCGTGCCGGCGAGTGGGCGGCTGATCGTCAATGCGCGCGACGAGGCGCTGCAACGGGTGCTCGAACGCGGCTGCTGGAGCGAGGTGACACGTTTCGGCGCCGTGCGCGAAGCGCCGGGCGTGCTGCGCGCGCGCGGCGAGCCGCATGCCTTCGACGTGCTGCGCGGCAGCCTGAAGGTGGCGCATGTCGAATGGCCGCTGCTCGGCGAGCACAACCAGTTGAACGCGCTGGCGGCGATCGGCGCTGCCGAACATGTCGGCGTCAGGCCCGAAGCCTCGGCGACCGCGCTCGCGGGTTTTGCCAACGTGCGCCGGCGCATGGAGCTGCGCGGCGAAGCCGGCGGCGTGAAGGTGTACGACGACTTCGCGCATCACCCGAGCGCGATGCGCACCACCCTCGACGGCCTGCGCCGCAAGGTCGGACCGGCGCGCATCCTGGCCGTCTTCGAGCCGCGCTCGAACACGATGAAACTCGGCAGCATGAAGGCCCAGCTGCCCTGGTCGCTGGAAGAGGCCGACCTCGTGTTCTGCCACGCCGGCGGCCTGAGCTGGGACGCGGCCGAGGCGCTGGCGCCGATGGGCGCGCAGGCCTCGGTGCATGCCGACATCACCGGCTTGGTCGCCGCCGTCGTGCGCGCCGCGCGGCCGGGCGACCAGGTGCTGTGCATGAGCAACGGCGGATTCGGCGGCGTGCACGACAAGCTTCTGGCAGCACTGACCACACGGTAACCTTGCCTAAGTCGCAAGCTGACCAAGAAGAAGGGCCCGCGCAGAGGCCCGGTTCACTAAGCGGCCGCCGCGGATCCGGCTCTGCCGGGCCGCTGGCGGCGCCCCCTCCGGGGGGAGGCGGCCGAAGGCCGCTTCGGGGGGGTCCAATCAGCTGCGCGTCATCGTCGCGCGCAGCGCCTCGCTCAGCGTGGCCAGGCTCTCCTGCAGGTGGGCACGGGTTTCGACCGACATGCCGTTGCTGCGCCCTTGGGCGTCGCGCAGCTGCGTCTGCAGCTGGGTCGCGTGCATGCGCACCAGGCTCGACACGTCGGCCGGCATGCCCGGGGCGCCCCGCACGATCAGCTGCTGCACGCGCCGCAGGTGTTCGCGTTGCAGGTTGCGGCGCATCAACTCGATCTCCTTGCCGCCTTTCAGCTCGCTCCACACCGCCTGCTGCAGCGTGCCGTACAGCTCGCTCAGCGACAAGGCATCGCGGCGCTGGCGCTCGGGCAGATACCCCGGCAGGTCGAGCAGGCGCTGCGCGGTGCCGCCGGCCAGCAGGCGGTCGAGGGTCTGTGTCTGCATGCGCAGCACGACGGTCGGGATGCTGACCGGCGCCGCGCGTTGCCACTCGATGTAGTCCGGCCCCATACCGGCCAGGAACTCGGGCTTGAAGCGGAAGCTGTCGACCGAGAAGATGCCGTCGGCCAGGAAACGCAGCGCCTCGCGCTGACGGGCCGGCTCGACCGGCCGGTAGCTCGGCTCGCGGCCGCTGGCGTCGCGCACGGTGTGCATGCCGCCGACGTACTTGGCGGCCAGCGGCGGCATCGCCGCCACCTGCCGAAAGCCCGCCAGCAGGCTGCGGCGCTGTCGCAGCGGGTCTTCGCCGTCCTGGCGCGGGCGCGCCTGCACACGCTCCCAGAGCTCCTTGCTCAGGTCCAGCCGCTTGCGGTAGTAGGCCAGCGGGTCGTCGCCCAAGTCGAAGATGTTGGCCAGCGGGTCGATGCCGCCGCCTTCGCTGAACGTGTAGGCGTCGCCGTCGTCGGCGAAGGCCAGCGCCGGCTCCTTGCTGCGCGCCGCGATGCGCGCCAGCTCGGCCGCCTCGTGGTCCGGATGGAAGGGTTTGTAGGCGTACTCGATCGCCCAGTAGTCGTAGGCGCCGAGCGTGGTGTTGTTGCGCGCCCCCTGGCGCTCGCCCTGCAGCGCCAGGTTGTAGGCGTTGTAGTCCATCACCGAGCCCGAGATGCCGTTGGCGTCGGTCCAGGCCTTGTCCTGCAACTGCGATCGCGTGACGGTCGTGGAGGCCTTGAAGTTGTGCTTCAGGCCGAGCGTGTGGCCGACCTCGTGCATGATGGTGTCCTTGATCACCGCCTGCACGAAGGCCTCGGCCTCGGGGCTGTCGGGTGCGATGTCGCCACGGGCATCGAGCAGGTCCAACGCAAACTGCATCTGCCCCGCCAGCGCATCGGCGTAATGGCAGGCGGCCGGTGCGCCGTTGCGGCCGAACGGCAGCGTGAACGCGCCTTCCATCGCCGGCAGCGCGCCCGCATCCTCGACGATGAAGCGGCGCGAGCCGCGTGCAAAGACGTCGCTCATCGCGATGTCGGCGTCGAGGATCTCGCCCGAGCGCGGGTCGCTGTGGGACGGGCCGCGCGCAAAGCCGACATCGGCGCCGGTGAACCAGCGGATCGACGCATGGCCGGCGTCCAGCGTGTCGAACGCCTCGTCGTCGCCCTGCTGCTTGACGACGACGGCGTTCTTGAAGCCGATGCGCTCGAAGGCCTTGTTCCATTCGAGGATGCCGGCCTCGACGGACGCCCGGTAGCGCTGGGGGATGTTGGCGTCGAGCCAGAAGGTGATCGGCCTGACCGGCTCGGACATCTCGGCGGCCGGGTCCTTCTTCTCCAGCCGCCAGCGACTGACGTGGTGCACCCGCGGGTTGGCCTTGAAGTCTTGCCCCAAGTCGGTGTAGGCATCGGTGAAGTGGCCGATGCGCGCGTCCGCCAGACGCGGCGCCATCGGCTGCGCCGGCAGCGCCATGAAGCTGTAGACGTAACCGACGAAGAAGCTGCGCGGATCGGGCGTGGTGGTCGGCGGCCCGGGCAGCGGCGTCGGCGCCGGCATCAGCGGCGGCGCCGGGATGCGCGGCGTCGCGAAGTGGATCGCCGCGTTGAGCGTGGTCAGGCCCGCTTCCGTGCGGGTGGTCTCGAAGTACGAGTTGTTGCGGTCCAGGCCGTAAGGGATGCGAAAGGCCCTTTCGAGCACGGTGCTGTAGCCCGGGATGTCGCTGAGCAGAAACGACGCATCCACCAGCACACTCTTCTTCTGCGGGTGTTCGTGGCTCAGCACCAGCGTGCTGGCGATCAGGCTGTCGGAAAAACCCTGGCGTACCGTGCGCTGCAGCGCGGGGTCGGCGCCGGCGCGAAAGTCGGTGTTCTTGGCGACGAGTTGCAGCACATTGCCGATGCGTTTCCATTCGACCAGCCAGGCCGGCCCCATCTGGCTGCCGTACAGGCCCCGCTCGCCGACCGAACGCGACACGTTGGCCGACAGCAAGAAGGGTTGGCCGAGCCTTGCGGTCGGGATTTCGAGCCAGACCCGTTCGTCCTTGCGCCAGATGCCGAAGTAACCCGGCTGCTCCTTGGCGTCCTTGATGACATCGGCAAACGCACGCAGCGGCGACGGCTCGGGGCGTGCGGCGGGCACCATCGACGCCGGCACCGACGCCGCTGCCGCCGGGCCGGGTGGTGCGGTCGGGCTGGCCGTGGGCCGCAGTGCGCTGGGCAGCGAAGGCAGCGTGAACACGGCACAGCCGGCTAGAGTCACTGCAGCCAGCGGCGCAGCGAGCATCAACGACAGGGTGCGCAGGAGGCGCGGGTGAAGCAGCTTGTGGTCGGTCGGCATGGGATCGGGCGGTGAGGCAGCAGAACAGCAATGTCGCGGGCAGGCGCGCCGGGGTCAATTCGCAATCGTCCCAGGGCAAGGGGCGGGGTGTGGCCGACTTCACGGCTGCCCCGGCGGCGGCTGGCTAGACTGCACGCCGCCATGCCACCGCGCCGTCTGATCTACCTGCACGGGTTTCGTTCCTCGCCGCAATCGGCCAAGGCCCGACTGATGGCTGGATGGATGGCCGCCCGGCGGCCGGACGTGGACTGGGTCTGCCCGCAACTGCCCGCCTCGCCGCGCGACGCGATCGCGCTCGCCGAGGCGAGCTTGCGGCCCGGGTCCGCCTTGATCGGCAGCTCGCTCGGCGGTTTTGATGCCACCGTGCTGGCCGAGCGCCATGGCGTGCCGGCGGTGCTGCTCAATCCGGCGGTCGACCCGGCGCGCGACCTGGCCGCGCGGGTCGGCACGCTGAGCGCGTACCACGACCCGGCGCTGGCCTTCGAGTTCACCGCCGCACACGTCAGCGAGTTGCGCGAGATGACTCCGGCCGCGATCACCCGACCCGAGCGTTACGCCGCCGTCATCGCCAAAGGCGACGAACTGCTCGACTGGTGCGAGATGAACGCGCGTTACAGCGGGGCGAAAGTCCTCCTGCTCGAAGGCTCGGACCACGGCCTGACGGACTTCGAGCAGCACCTTCCCTTCATCCTTCGTTTCCTGCAACTGTATCCATGAGACTCGAAGACAAGATCTGCATCGTCACCGGCGCCGCGCAGGGCATCGGCGCCGCCACCGCCGCCAAGTTCGCTGCCGAGGGCGCGACCGTGATCGGCTGCGACCGCCACCCGCCAGCCGGCGGTTATGCGGTCGACGTCACCGACCGCATCCAGGTCAACGCGATGGTCGCCGAGGTGCTGGCGCAATACGGCCGCATCGACGTGCTGGTCAACAACGCCGGCATCACGAAGGACGCACGGCTGCAGAAGATGAGCCTGGACCAGTTCGACGCCGTCATCGACGTCAACCTGCGCGGTGTCTTCCACTGCGCGCAGGCGGTGTGCGACACGATGATCGCGCAGGGCCGCGGCGTGATCCTGAACGCCAGCAGCGTCGTGGGCATCTACGGCAACTACGGCCAGACCAACTATGCGGCGAGCAAGTTCGGCGTCATCGGCTTCACCAAGACCTGGGCGCGCGAACTGGGGCCCAAGGGCGTGCGCGTCAACGCGGTCGCGCCAGGGTTCGTCGACACGCCGATCCTGAACTCCATCCCGCCCAAGGTGCTGGAACAGATGTGCGCGCAGGTGCCGCTGAAGCGCCTCGGGCGGCCCGAGGAGATCGCCAACGTCTACGCCTTCCTCGCCAGCGACGAGGCGAGTTACGTCAACGGCGCGGTGCTCGAAGTGTCGGGCGGCATGACCGTCTAGACATGGCGCCCCCGGTCACGCGCGTACGCGCGCCCGCCCCCCGCGGGGGCGACGGGCCGGTTTGGGAGCGGCCCGGCGCCGACCCGTCTGAGACAATCGGTCGGTGATGTATGCCCTGTTCGACGAAGCCGGCAAGTTCCTCGCCGGGCGCGTGATGTCGCAGACGGACGCCTCGCTGCAAGTCGAGCTGGACTCCGGCAAGCGTGTCAAGGTGAAAGCCGCCAACGTGCTGCTGCGCTTCGATGCGCCGGCACCGGCGCAACTGCTCGCCGAGGCGCAGGCGATCGCGCCGCAGATCGACCTCGACCTGGCCTGGGAGTTCGCCCCCGAAGGGGACTTCGCTTACGCCGAGCTGGCGCGCGAGTATTTCGACGCCAAGGCCAGCACCGCGCAGCAAGTCGCCGCGCTGCTGCGCCTGTACGAAGCGCCGCACTACTTCCGCCGCAGCGGCAAGGGCCAGTTCAGAAAAGCGCCGGAAGAGACGGTGAAGGCGGCACTGCTCGGCATCCAGCGCAAGCAGCAGCAGGCGCTTCAGATCGACGCCTGGGCGCAGGAGCTGATCGCCGGCCGCTGCCCGGACGCGGTGCGCGAGCAGCTCTACAAGATCCTCTTCAAGCCGGACAAGAACGCGCCCGAGTACAAGGCGGTGGTCGAGGCGGCGCGCCGTTCTCAAGCGTCGCCGCTCGACCTGCTGCAGGCCAGTGGCGCCTTCACCAGCCCCTACGAGTTCCACTGGCGGCGGTTCCTGTTCGACCAGTTCCCGCGCGGTGTCGGCTTCCCGACCGCCGTGGTGCCGGCGCTGCGCGACGCAGACCTGCCCGTGACGGACGGCGTGCAGGCCTTTTCGATCGACGACTCGCAGACCACCGAGATCGACGATGCGCTGTCGGTGCGGGGCTTGGGCAGCGGCACGGTCACGCTGGGCATCCACATCGCCGCGCCGGGCCTGGCGATCGCGCCGGGCAGCGAGCTCGATCGCGTCGCCGCCGAGCGCCTGTCGACCGTCTACATGCCGGGCGGCAAGATCACGATGCTGCCCGACGCGGTGGTCGCCGCCTACACGCTGACCGCCGGCCGTGCCTGCCCGGCCTTGAGCCTGTACCTGGAGTTCGACGAGGCGACGCTCGAGTTGCGGGGCCGGGAAACGCGCATCGAACGGGTTCCCATCGCGATCAACCTGCGCCACGACCAGCTCGACGGCGTCATCACCGATGCCAGCCTGCAAGGCCAGGCGAGCGCCGACTACCCGTTCGCGACCGAACTCGCGTTCGCCTGGCGCCTGGCGCGGCAGCTGAAGGCGCAGCGCGAGGTGGTGCGCGGCCGGCCCGAGGTCTTCAACCGGCCGGACTACAACTTCCGCCTCGACGGGGTCGAAGGCGCCCTGCCCGACGGCAGCGAAGCGGTGCAGATCGGTGTGCGCCAACGCGGTGCGGCGCTCGACCTGATCGTCGCCGAAGCCATGATCCTGGCCAACAGCCAATGGGGCGGCTGGCTCGCCGAATGTGGCGTGCCCGGCATCTACCGCAGCCAGGCCAGCCTGGCGCCGGGCGTCAAGGTGCGCATGGGCACCAAACCCGCGCCGCATGCGGGCATCGGGGTCGCTCAGTACGCCTGGTCGACGTCGCCGCTGCGCCGTTATGTCGATCTCGCCAACCAGTGGCAGATCATCGCCTGCGCGCGCCACGGCAAGACCGCCGCGCTGGCGGCGCCGTTCAAGCCCAAGGACGCGCAACTGTTTTCGCTCGTCTCGGCTTTCGACGCCGCTTACGCCGCCTACGCCGACTTCCAGCACGGCATGGAGCGCTACTGGACGCTGCGCTGGCTGCAGCAGAACGCAGTGGACGAGCTCGACGCCGCGGTGATGAAGGACGGCCTGGCGCGCGCCGAGACGCTGCCGCTGGTGCTGCGCGTGCCGGGCACCGAAGGTTTTGCGCGCGGCACGCGCGTGCGCCTGCGCGTCGTGTCGATCGACCTGTTGACGCTCGACGTGCACGCAACGCTCGTCGCGCGGCTGGGCGACCAGGCTGCGGCCGAAGCCGCGCCCACCGACAGCGACGACGCCGAAGACGAACAACAAGACGCCGCGCCGCTGGCGATCGCCATCGACGTCGCCGCGCCCGACGCCGACGACGCCGCGCCCGAACGCGCGGCGGCCTGAGCACCGCATCATGGCGATGATCCGCTTCGGGCACGCGCTGGCGCAGATCAGCACGCTGCAGTGGGCGCTCGGTATCTCGATCGCGCTGCATGCGGCGCTGTTGACGGTGCGCTTCGTCGCGCCCGAGCAGTTCGACCGCGCGCTGCGCGACACGCCGCTGGAGGTCATCCTCGTCAACGCCCGTTCGACCCGCGAGCCGCCCGCCAAGGCGCAGGCGATCGCGCAGGCCACGCTGGCCGGCGGCGGCGAGGCCGAACGAGGCCGCGCCACGTCGCCGCTGCCGCCGTCGCCGGCGGTCGAGATCGGCGACGCCGACGCCGACCAGCGCCAGCGCATCGAGCAGCTGCAGGAGGTGCAGCAGCAACTGCTGGCGCAGATCCGGCGCGAGATGGCGCTGCTGCCGCCGCCCGACCCGCAGCGCGACACCGGCCAGCCGCAGGACCAGGCGCTCGAAGAACGCCGGCGCGAATTGTTGCGACTGCTGGCCGAGATCGAAAAGCGCATCAACGAGGAGAACGCGCGCCCGAAGAAGCGCTACGTCAGCCCCGCGACACGCGAGGAGGTCTACGCGATCTACTACGACGCGCTGCGCCGGCGCATCGAGGAGCGGGGCACGCGCAGCTTCCCCGAACACCAGGGCAAGAAGCTGTATGGCGAGTTGACGATGAACATCACCGTCGACTCCGGGGGCCGCGTGGTCGAGGCGGACATCGTGCGGCCGTCTTCGATGCCGATGCTCGACCGGCGCGCGGTGGCGATCGTGCGCGCTGCGGCGCCCTTTGGCGCCTTCAGTGCCGAGATGCGCAAGCAGGCCGACCAGTTGGTGATCACGTCGCGCTTTCGTTTCACACGCGACGACGGGCTGGAAACCAGCCTGCAGGCGAAATGAGTCCCCCCCGAAGCGACCTTCGGCCGCCTCCCCCCAGGGGGCGCCGCCAGCGGCCCGGCAGAGCCGGATCCGCGGCGGCCACTGAGCTGCAGCGATTCACATGACTAGGGTGGACCGTTATGCCGTGCTCGGCAACCCGGTGGCGCACAGCAAGTCGCCGGCGATCCACGCGATGTTCGCGGCCCAGACCGGCGAGGCGATCGACTACACGCGCGTCTGGTGCCCGATGGACGGCTTCGAGGCCAGCGTGCGCGCCTTCGCCGCCGGCGGCGGGCGCGGTTGCAACGTCACCGTGCCCTTCAAGTTCGACGTCCCAAGACTGGCGGCGCAGGTCAGCGAACGGGCGCATCGTGCCGGCGCGGCCAACGTGCTGCGCTTCGATGCAAAAGGGGGCTGGTTCGCCGACAACACCGACGGCATCGGCCTCGTGCGCGACATCGAGGCCAATGCGGCGCGGCCGCTCGAAGGCACGCGGGTGCTGCTGATCGGTGCCGGCGGTGCCGCCGCGGGTGTGTTGGGGCCGCTGCTCGAACGCCACCCGGCCGCGCTGGTGGTGGCCAACCGCACGGCCGCGCGGGCGCAGGCCCTGGTCGAGCGCCACCCCGGCGCGAGCGCGCGGCCGCTCGACGACTGCGGCGGGCCTTTCGACGTCGTGATCAACGCCAGCGCGAGCAGCCTGCAAGGCGCCGCGGTGCCGGTGCCGCCGAGCGTGCTGCGCCCGGGCGCGCTGGCGGTCGACCTGATGTACGGCGCACCGTCGCGCGGGTTCCTCGCCTGGGCGGTGGCGAATGGCGCCGAGCCGCGCGACGGCCTGGGCATGCTGGTCGAGCAGGCCGCCGAGGCGTTTTTCGGCTGGCGCGGCGTGCGTCCGGCGACCGCGCCGGTGCTTGCCACGCTGGCACGTGAAGTGGCGGCGGCGCCATGATGGGCCGCGCGTGGCGTCAGGCGGCGCGGCTGCTCGTGCTGCTGCTGTTGTGCGGGCTCGGCCTGCAGCTCTATTTCATCGCCCGCGTCGCGCTGATGGTGGTGCTGGACCCGGCCTCGACCACCTTCCAGCGCAGCGAAGCCTGGCGCCTGCTGCGTGCGCCCGGCCCAGCCGGTTGGCGCCAGCAGTGGGTGCCTTATGCGCAGATCGCGGGCCATCTCAAGCGCGCGGTGATCGCGAGCGAAGACGCGGGCTTCACCGAACACAGCGGCGTCGAGTGGGAGGCGATCGAGAAGGCCTGGGAAAAGAACCTGCGCGCGCAGCAACGTGCCGAGCGCCAGCCCGAGGCGCGCCGCGCCGCGCCGAAAGTCATCGGCGGCTCGACGATCACGCAGCAACTGGCGAAGAACCTGTTTCTGTCCGGCGAACGCAGCGTGCTGCGCAAGGGGCAGGAGGTCGTGATCACCTATGCACTCGAAGCGCTGCTGAGCAAACAGCGCATCCTGGAAATCTACTTGAACCACGTCGAGTGGGGCGAAGGGGTGTTCGGCGCCCAGGCCGCCGCGCGCCATTACTTTCGCACCGACGCCGCGCAGCTCGGCACGATGCCCGCCGCGCGGTTGGCGGTGATGTTGCCGGCGCCCAAACGCTTCGAGCGCCGGCCGGCTTCGGCCTACGTCATCGGCCGCGCCGCGACGGTGGCCGCCCGCATGGGCGCGGTGGAGCCGCCGTGACATGACCCCCCCGAAGCGACCTTCGATCGCCTCCCCCCAGGGGGCGCCGCCAGCGGCCCGGCAAAGCCGGCTCCGCGGCGGCCACTTGACCAGCTCCGTGGCGGTTCATCACGGGACGTGGATGCCGGGTTCGCGGCGTGGAATGCTGGCATGACTGCCGCAGAGATCGCCGCGACAGCAGCGCGGCTGGTAGTCGAGGAGGGGCTCGAATACGCCGCCGCCAAACGCCGTGCCGCGCGCTCGCTCGGCTGCGCACGCGGCGAGCTGCCGTCCAACGACCTGGTCGAAGACGAAGTGCGGCAGTACCTGGCCCTCTTTCGCGCCGACAGCCAACCGGCCGAGCTGGCGGCGTTGCGCCGGCTCGCATTGCACTGGATGCAGCGGCTGGCCGAATTCCGGCCGCACCTGGGCGGCGCCGCCTGGCGCGGCACCGCGACCAGACTCTCCACGCTGCACCTGGACCTGTATTGCGACGACCCCAAGATGGCCGAAGTCGCGCTCATCAACCTCGGCCTGCCGTATGACAGCGCACAGGCGCCCGGCGCGCGCGGCGGGGAGCCGGTCTCGGTGCTGACGATCAGCGCGCGCAGCCCCGACCTGCGCGCCGAGGTACCGCTGCACCTGCACGTGCGGGACTGGGGCGAGGTGCGCGGCGCCTTGAAGGCCGACGCCCAGGGCCGCAGTTGGCGCGGCGACGCCGCCGCGCTGGAACGCCGCCTGGCCGAGGACGGCACATGACCCCGCCGAGGCGCCGCCTGCTGCTGGCCGGCGGTGCAGCCATCGCCGCCGCGGCCGGCGCCGCCGGGTATGTGTGGCGCGAGCGCCGCTTCGAGCAGGCCAGCGGCGGCGTCTGGTCGCTCGTGCTGCCGATGCCCACAGGTCGCGAGCTGGACTTCGCCACCTTGCGCGGCCGGCCGCTGCTGCTCAACTTCTGGGCCACCTGGTGCCCGCCGTGTGTCCGCGAGATGCCGCTGCTCGACCGCTTCCATGCCGACGCCGCGCCGCGCGGCTGGCAGGTGGTCGGTCTGGCAGCCGACGCGCTGCGGCCGGTGCGCGAGTTCCTGCTGCGGTCGCCGGTGCGCTACCCGGTCGTGCTGGCAGGCGGCGCCGGCATTACGCTGGCGCGCCGGCTCGGCAACCCCGACGGCGCCCTGCCCTATACGGTCCTGTTCGGCAGCGACGGGCGAATCCGGCGCCAAAAACGCGGCGAATTGACCGACGTCGAACTGGCCACGTGGCTGGCGCGACCCTAGATCGCTTGCGTTCTCATAATTTTCGATTTCGCGTCGAACCGCTGATAAAACCGCGTAAAGTTCGCGCCTTTGCGACTGCCGACCAGCTGACCGCTCCCGCTGCGGAGACGCCACCTGGGCGCAGTTTGAAGATGAAGGCCGCCACTAGCCGAGAGAAGCGCACAACGCCGAGCGCGGCAGCGGGCCCTAGCGAGGAGACATCGAATGGACTTGCGCAAACTCAAGACCCTGGTCGATCTGGTGTCCGAGTCGAACATCTCCGAGCTGGAGATCACCGAAGCCGATGGCAAGGTGCGTATCGTCAAGGCTGATCCGGCGCGTGCCCTGCCGGCGCAGATGATGCAGATGATGCCCGCGATGGCAGCGCCGGTGATGGCGAGCGCCGCCGCCCCACCCGCCGAGCCCGCGGTCGAAAGCGGTCGCGAGATCAAGTCGCCGATGGTCGGTACCTTCTATCGCTCGTCGACGCCGGGCGGCAAGGCCTTTGTCGAGGTGGGCGACGTGGTCAAGGAGGGCGACCCGATCTGCATCATCGAAGCGATGAAGATCATGAACGAGATCGACGCCGATTCGAGCGGCACGGTCAAGCGCATCCTGGTCGACAACGGGCAGGCGGTGGAGTTCGGGCAGGTCCTGTTCGTGATCGAGTGATATGAAGCCCCCACGCTCGCTTGCGCTCCCTGCCCCCCGAGGGGGCTGTCAGTGGCTTCGGACGGCCGGGCGTCGCTGACATGTTCAAGAAGATCCTGATCGCCAACCGCGGCGAGATCGCCCTGCGCATCCAGCGCGCCTGCCGCGAGATGGGCATCAAGGCGGTGGTCGTCTATTCCGAGGCCGACCGCGACGCCAAGTATGTCCGGCTGGCCGACGAGGCGGTGTGCATCGGTCCGGCGGCGTCGGCCCAGAGTTACCTCAACATGCCGGCCATCATCGCCACCGCCGAGGTGACGGATGCCGAGGCGATCCACCCCGGCTACGGCTTCCTCAGCGAGAACGCCGACTTCGCCGAGCGGGTGGAAAAGAGCGGCTTCACCTTCATCGGGCCGACGCCGGCGTCGATCCGTGTCATGGGCGACAAGGTCTCGGCCAAGCAGGCGATGATCAAGTCGGGCGTGCCCTGTGTGCCGGGCAGCGAAGGCGCCTTGCCCGACGACCCGAAGGAGATCATCCGCCAGGCGCGGGCCATCGGCTACCCGGTCATCATCAAGGCGGCGGGCGGCGGCGGCGGGCGCGGCATGCGCGTCGTGCACACCGAGGCGGCGCTGCTCAACGCGGTGCAGACGACGCGTGCCGAGGCGGGTGCGGCATTCGGCAACCCGGCCGTGTACATGGAGAAGTTCCTCGAGAACCCGAGGCACATCGAAATCCAGGTGCTGGCCGACGAGCACAAGAACGCGGTCTGGCTCGGCGAACGCGACTGTTCGATGCAGCGCCGCCACCAAAAGATCATCGAGGAAGCGCCGGCGCCGGGCATCCCGCGCCGTGTCATCGAGCGCATCGGTGACCGCTGCGCCGCGGCCTGCAAGAAGATCGGCTACCGCGGCGCCGGCACCTTCGAATTCCTGTACGAGAACGGCGAGTTCTTCTTCATCGAGATGAACACCCGCGTGCAGGTCGAGCACCCCGTGACGGAGCTGGTGACCGGCATCGACATCGTGCAGATGCAGATCCGCGTCGCCGCGGGCGAGAAGCTGCCCTTCAGCCAGCGCCAGATCCAGATGCGCGGGCATGCGATCGAGTGCCGCGTCAACGCCGAAGATCCCTACACCTTCATGCCGTCGCCCGGGCGCATCACGATGTGGCACGCGCCGGGTGGGCCGGGGGTGCGGGTCGATTCGCACGCCTACACCAACTACTTCGTGCCGCCGAACTACGACTCGATGATCGGCAAGATCATCGTGCACGGCGACACCCGCGACCAGGCGCTGGCGCGCATGCGCACCGCGCTGTCGGAGACGCTGGTGGAGGGCATCCGCACCAACGTGCCGCTGCACCGCCAGCTGATGGTGGATGCGAAGTTCGTCGAAGGCGGCACCAACATCCACTACCTCGAAGGCTGGCTCGCCCAACACAAGGTGTAACGATGGGCCCCCACGCTTGCGGCGTTGCAGCGGCGCTGCCCCCATGGCCCGGCACGGGCCGCCTCGCGGCCCTCGGGGCTTCAGCCGCCTTGGGGCGGCCCGGCGGCGGCTGACCGTGCTGCACGAGCTGCTGCTGCGCGCGCCCGAAGGTTTGGTCGAGTCGGTGTCGGACGCGCTGCTGCTCGAACTCGGCGCGCTGTCGGTGGCGGTCGAGGACGCGGACGCCGATGGCGCGCAGGAGCGGGCCTTGTTCGGCGAGCCCGGCTTGCCGGCGCCGGCGGCGGGCTGGCAACGATCGACCTTGCGGGCGCTGTTCGCCAGCGAGGCCGAGGCGACCGAAGCCGCCACGCTGCTGCTGGCGCAGGAGTGGAGTGTGGGGGTGCAGGCCGGCGCGCTGCAGGCGGTGCCGCAGCAGGACTGGGTGCGCCTGACGCAGTCGCAGTTCGCGCCGGTCGAGATCACCCCTGAGTTCTGGATCGTGCCGAGCTGGCATGCACCGCCGCCGGGCGCACGCAGGTTCATCCGCCTCGACCCCGGCTTGGCCTTCGGCACCGGCACCCACCCGACGACACGCATGTGCCTGCGCTGGATCGCGCTGCACGCGCAGGCTTGGCCGCGCGTGCTCGACTACGGCTGCGGCTCGGGCATCCTGGCGATCGCGGCCGCGTTGCACGGCGCCGCCGCCGTCGATGCGGTGGACATCGATCCGGCCGCGGTCGGCGCCACGCAGGCGAACGCCCGCGCCAACGGCGTCGTGCTCGGCAGCGGCACGCCGCAGCACGCCCAGGGCAGCTATGCGCTGGTGCTGGCGAACATCCTGGCCGCGCCGTTGAAGCTGCTGGCGCCGCTGCTGTGCAGCCATCTCGCGTCGGGTGGCGAGCTGGTGCTCGCCGGTATCCTCGAACGTCAGGCCGACGACTTGCGCGCCGCCTACGCACCCTGGTGCGCGCTGGGGGTGCACGACACGCTGGACGGCTGGGTGCTGATGACCGCACGCCGGCCACCGGCGGCCGCCTGAGGCGGCGGGCGCGCGATGAACCTGCCCCGCTTCGCCGCCACCAAGATCCGGCCCCCCCGCCTGCGCGCGGCCGCGGGAGCGCAACGCATCCCGCGGCCGGGACTCTGCGGCGCCTTGCGCGCCGCGCTGATGGACGCCCGCGTCGTGCTGTTGCAGGCGCCGGCGGGCTTCGGCAAGACCTCGGCGCTGGCGGCCGCGCTCGCCGCGCTGGCCCCGGCGAGCGCGCTCGCCTGGGTGTCGCTGGACGAAGGCGACGACGCGACGATCCTGCTCGCCTGCCTCGCCGCCGCGCTGGAACCGCTCGACCCGCCCTGGCGCATCGCTCCGGAGCGGCTCGCCACGCTGCCTGTCGATGCGAGCGACACCCCGAGTCAGGCAATCGCCGAGCTGGTCAACGCCCTCGCGGACACGCCGGTCGAGCATGGCGTGATCGTGCTCGACGACCTGCACCGTGTGCGCGACCCCGCGCTGCACCGGGCGCTCGACCTGCTGATCGAGCGAGCGCCCGCGCATTGGACGCTGGCGCTCGTGACGCGCGTCGCGCCGCCACTTGCGCTGGCGCGACTGCGCGCCGCCGGTGGCCTGGCCTGCTTCGACCAGGATCAGCTGCGCTTCACCGCCGACGAAACCGCGGCCCTCGCGGCAGCCGACGGGCTGGCGCCCGCCGCCGCGGCCGCGTTGCACGAGCGCACCGCCGGCTGGCCGGCCGGCGTGCGGCTGGGACTGGCCGCTGCGGCGCGGCGACCGCCGGCCGCGCCCGGTGCGCTGGCGCCACGCATCGACCGGCCGCTGTTCGACTTCCTCGCCAGCGAGGTGCTCGATCAGCTGCCGCCCGCGCTGCACGATTTCCTGCTGCGCAGCTCGGTGCTGACCGAGATCGACGCTGCCGGCGCCGCGGCGGTGAGCGGCGACGCCGCCGCGGCCGACCGCATGGACGAGATCGAGCGCCGCGGCCTCTTCGTCACTGTGCTCGACGGTCCCGAGCGCACCCTGGTGCTGCACGACTTGCTGCGCGACGCGCTCAGCGAGCGGTTGCGCCGACGCCAGCCCCAGGACTGGGCCGCGCTGCTGCGGCGCGCCGCGGCCACGACACGCGACCCGTTGCGCCGCATCGCGACGCTGCTGCGCATCCCGGACGCCGCCGCCGCGGAGCTGGCGCTGGCCAGCTGTGCCGAGGATCTGCTGCTGCGCGGCGACGTGGCCCAGGTCGAGCGGGTGATCGCCTCCTTCGACGCCGGCTGGCGCATGCAGTCAGCGCTGCTGCTGCGGCTGTCGGCGGTGTGCGCGGTGCTGCGCTGGGACTGGCCGCGCGCGGCACGCGAGGCCGAGGCGGCGGTGGCCGCGGCACGGGCAGCCGGCGACGATGCGCAACGCCGGCTCGCCGAGGCCTACTTGGCGACGGCGCTCTACCCGCTGGACCGCCACGCCGAGGCGCAGGCGCTGATCGACGCGCTGCGCGCCGACGCGGCGCAAGCCGACGCGCAGACGCGGCTGATGGCCCTGATGGCCGACGCGTCGCAGCACCTGCGGCGCGGCGAGTTGGCTGCGCTGCCGGCGCTCTATGCCCGTGTACTCGCGTTGCTGGAGGCCGAAGGCAGCCCCTTCTGCTGGTGGGTCGGCGCGCCGGCGGTCAACTGGAGCACGCTGCCCGGCATGGGCGTGCTGATCGAGCGCTACCTCGCGCAGGCCTGGGCGCGTGTCGGCGATGAACCGTGGCCCCTGGTGGCGGAATTGCGCCTGCTCGGCGCGTTCAACCACCTCTGGGCGGGCCGGCTCGGCGACGCGCGGGCCGCCGCCGCGCAGGTCGAGCAGGACCTGCGCTGGCTGGCCGCGGGCGGCGAGGCGCAGATCGGGCTCGAGCTGCTGCGCCTGCTCGAAGGCGCCATCGGCGGCCGCGCCGACGAGGTGCGGGCACGTCTGGACCGCATGCTGGATCGCGAGGCGCAGGCGCCGCCCGCACGCCTGCGACGCTGGCGCCACGAGGTTGCGGTCTACGGCGTGCGCCTGACCGATCTGCTCGACGGGGGCGCCGACGAGCTGGCCCGCTGGGCCGCGCAGCTGCGCGAAAACCCGCTGCAGGATGCGCAGGCCGACAACTCCCGCGCGGTCTTCGTGCGCGCGCGCCACGCCGCGGCGCTCGGCCGCTGGGACACGGCCGCCGCGCTCTATCGCAGCCTGCTGGCGCGTGCGCCGCGCATGGACGTGATGGGCCAGGCCATCGAGGTCACGCTGCGCGCGGCGCATGCACTGCTGCGCGCGGGACACACCGACGAAGCGTGTCTGGCGCTGGCCCCGGCGCTGCGGCGCATCGCGCGCGACGGCACGGTGGGCCAGGCGCTGCTCGCCGGGCCGGCCGTGCTGCAGACCCTGGCGGCCGCGCGCTGGGCAGACCGGCTGGCGCCCGCCGAGACCGCGACCCTGCGCGCCGCCGCCGATGCCGCCCAGGCGGCGCGCACCGGCGCACCGCCTGCCGCCGCTGGCGCCCCCAAGGCGATCGGCGGGAGCGCCGGGCTGAGCGAGCGCGAGCAGGAGGTGTTGCACGCGCTGGCGCAAGGGCACAGCAACAAGCTGATCGCGCGCGAACTGGACATCAGCCCGCACACCGTCAAGCGGCATGTCGCCAACATTCTCGACAAGCTCGGCCTCGCATCGCGCGGCCAGGCCGCGGCCTGGCTGCTGCGCGGCGATGGCGAATAATCGCGCCGCATGAGTCTCGCGACACGCTGCCCCGCGTGCGGCACGGTGTTCCGCGTCGTGCAGGATCAGCTGCGTGTGTCCGAGGGCTGGGTGCGTTGCGGGCGCTGCGAGGACGTGTTCAACGCGCTCGAAGGGCTGTTCGATCTCGAACACGACGCGCCGCCCAGCTGGGGCGGCGGCGAGTCGGCGCCGGTGCCGATGCGCCCGGCCGCCGCCCCGCCGCCCCCGCCCGCCGCCGACGAGCCTGTGGTCGTGGCGGTCGGGGACGACGAGCCGGCCGAGCACCGGCCCACGCTGGTGATGGGCAGCCGGCTGCCTGCGCACAGCCACGTAGGCGACAACGACCAGTTCGACGTCCCGCTGCCACCCCCCACGATGACCGAGGTGCCGGCGCTTGATCCCCCGGCGGTCGGTTTCCTGAACCGCGCCGAACGTTCGGCGCGTTGGCAGCAGCCGGGCGTACGCGCGGCGCTGGTCGCCAGCGCCACCTTGCTCGCCCTGCTGCTGGCGGCGCAGGTGGCGCGCGAGCGGCGTGACGACCTCGCCGCACGTTGGCCGCAGAGCCTGCCGCTGCTGGCGGTGTTGTGCGAGGTGACCGCTTGCCGCATCGGCGCGCCGCAGCGCATCGAGCAGCTGACGGTCGACGCCAGCGGGCTGGTGCGGCTCGACGGGCCGGCCAACATCTACCGCGTGAGCCTGGCGCTGCGCAACCACGACGGCGTCGGCCTTGCGCTGCCGCAGGTCGAGCTGACCTTGACCGATGCCCAGGGCGAGGTGAGCGCCCGCCGCGTGCTGCGCGCGCGTGAGCTGGGCGCACGCCAGCAGGTCATCGCCGGCGGCGGCGAGCTGGCCTTGCAGGCGCTGCTGGACGGCGGCGAGGCGCGCTGGGCGGGCTACAGCATCGAGATTTTCTACCCCTGAAAGAAAGATCCCATGTCAGCGCTCATCTGCGGCTCGCTCGCCTACGACACCATCACCAACTTCCCCGGCCGCTTCGCGCAGCAGATCCTGCCCGAGCAGGTGCATATCCTGAACGTGTCCTTCCTGGTGCCGACGCTGCGACGCGAATACGGCGGCTGCGCCGGCAACATCGCCTACACGCTGAAGGCACTCGGCGGCGAGCCGCTGCCGATGGCGGCTTACGGCGCCGACGGCAGCGAATATGAGCAGCGCCTGCGGGCCTTGAGCATCGACACCAGCTGCCTGACGCTGATCGAGGACAGCTACACCGCGCAGGCGATCATCATCACCGACGCCGACAACAACCAGATCTCGGCCTTCCATCCGGGCGCCATGATGCAGGCGCATACCGCGCCGGTGCCAGCGCGCGCCGACATCGCCATCGGCATCATCGCCCCCGACGGCCGCGACGCGATGCTCGAACACGCGGCGCAGATGGCGGCCGCCGCCATCCCCTTCATCTTCGACCCCGGCCAGGGGCTGCCGATGTTCGACGGCCCCGAGCTGCGCCACTTCATCGCCCAGGCGAGCTGGGTCGCCGTCAACGACTACGAGGCACGCCTGTTGTGCGAGCGCACCGGCCTCACGCTGGCGGCGTTGTCGTCGCAGCCGCGCCTGCGTGGGCTGGTCGTCACGCTCGGCGCCGACGGCTGCGAGGTCTGGGTGCAAGGCGGGCGCAGGCTCGTGGCGGGCATCGCAGCCACCGAGGTGCTGGACCCCACCGGCTGCGGCGACGCGCTGCGCGCCGGGCTGCTCTACGGCCTGGAGCGCGGCTGGGCGCTGGAGCGCTGCGCAGCGCTCGGCAACCGGCTGGGTGCGATCAAGATTGCCAGCCGCGGTGGGCAAAATCACCGCATCGACCGCGCGTCGCTCGCGCTTTGACGCCGGCGCGGCCTACAGTGGCCCGCACCACTGCCGATACGCCGGCCATGTCGGACACCGAACTCGTGCTTCTTGCCGCCGCGGCGCTTGCCGGGGCGCTGCTTGCCGCCGTCTGGTGCCGCTGGCGCGCCGCACGGGAGCTGGCCGCCCTGCAGGCCCGGCTGCAGATGTCCGAGATGGCCCGCCATGCGTTGCTGGATCGGTCGGACCAGGCGCGCCTTCAGATCGGGCAGCTGACAAAAGCGCTGGCTGACGCCCACCGGATCGCACGCGGCTCGCATGCCGTACAGCCGCCCGCGCCCGAACCCGTCGCCGCCGAACCGCCCCCGGATCTGCTGCTGCAAGGCCGCAGCCCGCCGCAGGCGTTCGCTGACACCCAGGTGCTGGACAGAGAAAGACCCGGCACCGCCGGGTCTTTGAGTCCTACCGTGAAGCGGGCCTGAAGGCCCGCTTCACTCCGACCCTCAGGGCTTGTTGCCCGTCGGGAAGGGCCACGCCGCAGCAGGGCTGAGCGAGGTCTTGGCCGCAGGCGCCGGCGCTGCCGCGGGGGCAGGCTTGGCGGGCGCCTTCTTTGCCGCCTTCTTCGCAGGAGCGCGCTTCTTGGCGGGGGCCTTCTTCGCCGCCTTCTTGGCGGCCTTCTTGGCGGGGGCCTTCTTGGCAGCGGCCTTCTTCTTCGCCGGCGCCTTCTTGGCGGCCTTCTTGGCGGCCGGCTTCTTCTTCGCCGACGCCTTCTTGGCAGCCGGCTTCTTCTTCGCCGGGGCCTTCTTCGCCGCAGACTTCTTGGCCGGGGCCTTCTTGGCGGCCATCTTCTTCGCCGGCTTCTTCGCCGCCGCCTTCTTGGCGGGTTTCTTCGCTGCCGCCTTCTTGGCCGGAGCCTTCTTCGCAGTTGCCATTTCGATCTCCTTGATCAAGTTGCAAAGAGCACCGTGCTGCTCGAGCAGTACGGTGATTCATCGCCTGAGGTCTTCCGCCCAGTGGTGAGTCCTGGGTCGGCCGCCCCGGTGCGATGAACGGGGTTGCAGCCTGCGAGACCGGCTTCTGCGGCCGGACTTCGCGTGCTGCGGATCTTGATCTCTCGTTATCGGAACTGCGCGCCGGCCCCTTGAGCCGCCGTCGTCAGTCCCAGCTCAATGCGCCACCGCTCTGGTACTCGATGACGCGGGTTTCGAAAAAGTTGCGCTCCTTCTTCAGGTCGATCATTTCGCTCATCCAGGGGAACGGGTTTTCCTCGTTCGGGAAGAGCGGCTCCAGGCCGATCTGCGTGGCGCGCCGGTTGGCGATGTAGCGCAGATAGCCCTTGAACATGGACGCGTTCATGCCGAGCACGCCGCGCGGCATGGTGTCTTCGGCGTAGCGGTATTCGAGTTCGACGGCCTTCTGGAACAGCGTCTTGATCTCGGCCTTGAATGCCGACGTCCACAGCTGCGGGTTCTCGAGCTTGATGGCGTTGATGACGTCGATGCCGAAGTTGCAGTGCATCGACTCGTCGCGCAGGATGTACTGGTACTGCTCGGCGGCGCCGGTCATCTTGTTCTGCCGGCCGAGCGCGAGGATCTGCGTGAAGCCGACGTAGAAGAACAGGCCTTCCATCAGGCAGGCGAAGACGATCAGGCTCTTGAGCAGCGTCTGGTCGTTCTCGGGCGTGCCGGTGTGGAAGTGCGGATCGCTGATGGCCTCGATGAACGGGATCAGGAACTCGTCCTTGTCGCGGATCGACTTCACCTCGTGGTAGGCGTTGAAGATTTCGCTTTCGTCGAGCGCGAGCGATTCGACGATGTACTGGTAGGCGTGGGTGTGGATCGCTTCTTCGAACGCCTGGCGCAACAGGAACTGCCGGCACTCGGGCGCCGTGATGTGGCGGTAGGTGCCGAGCACGATGTTGTTGGCGGCCAGCGAATCGGCGGTGACGAAGAAGCCGAGGTTGCGCTTGATGATGCGACGCTCGTCGTCGGTCAGGCCGTTGGGATCCTTCCAGGTCGCGATGTCGCGCGACATGTTCACTTCGTTCGGCATCCAGTGGTTGGCGCAACTGGCGAGGTACTTCTCCCAGGCCCACTTGTACTTGAACGGCACCAGCTGATTCACATCGGTCTGGCCGTTGATGATGCGCTTGTCCGCGATGTCGACGCGGCGCGTGCTGGCGGGAGCGGTGGTGGCGCTGGCAGCAGCGGCGACGAGGGCCGCGGCTCGCGCATCACGTTGATGAGGAGCGGTGTTTGCGGTCGTCGTCGAGGGACGGGATTCGCTTCGGACGTTGTCTTCCCAGGCCAGCATGTAGTCGTTTCCTGATCTTTGAATTATCGGAGTGTTGCGTTGGAACACCAAGCACTTCTTGACATGAAGACGTTCGCGTTGTTGCGATGGCGCATCGTGATGAACACGATGCGCGTCGTGTTCACTGGCACGCTTCGCACGTTGGATCGTCGATCGCGCAGTACTTGATGTCGGTCGCCGGAGCGCTGCTCAACTGCTCGCGCGCTCGCGCCGCCGCGGCATCGATGGCCGACACCACACCGCCGCTGCTCACCGCGTTCAGCGAGCCCGACTTCACGGTGCTCTTCTCGGCATGCGTGGCGCCGCGTGTGCGCAGGTAGTAGGTCGTCTTCAGGCCGCGCAGCCAGGCGAGTTTGTAGGTCTCGTCGAGCTTCTTGCCCGACGCGCCGGCCATGTAGATGTTGAGCGACTGCGCCTGGTCGATCCACTTCTGGCGTCGCGCGGCGGCTTCGACCAACCACTGCGGTTCGACCTCGAACGCGGTCGCGTACAGGCGCTTCAGTTCCTGCGGCACGCGATCCAGCGGCTCGAGCGAGCCGTCGAAGTGCTTCAGGTCCATCAGCATGACGTCGTCCCACAGGCCCAGGCGCTTGAAGTCGCGCACCAGGTACTCGTTGATGACGGTGAACTCGCCCGAGAGGTTGGACTTGACCGACAGGTTGCCGAAGCAGGGTTCGATCGACGCGTCGACGCCGATGATGTTGGAGATGGTCGCCGTCGGCGCGATCGCGACGCAGTTGCTGTTGCGCATGCCGTGTTCGGCGATGCGTGCGCGCAAGATGTCCCAGTCCATCGTCGCCGAGGTGTCGACTTCGACATGGCCCCCCCGCTCACGCGCCAGCAGCGCCAGCGTGTCCTGCGGCAACACGCCGCGCTCCCACAACGAGCCGCGGTAGCTCGAGTAGCGCCCGCGTTCGGCAGCCAGCTCGGTGCTCGCCCAGTAGGCGTGGTAACACACGGCCTCCATCGAACGGTCGGCGAACTCGACCGCCGCGTCGCTCGCGTACGGCACGCGCAACTGGTACAGCGCGTCCTGGAAGCCCATCACGCCCAGGCCGACCGGGCGGTGCTTGAGGTTGCTGTCGCGCGCCTTCTTGACCGCGTAGTAGTTGATGTCGATGACGTTGTCCAGCATGCGCATCGCGGTGGCGACGGTCTGCTTCAGCTTGGCCTGGTCGATCGTCTTCGAAACGACGCCGTTGGCGTCGACGGCGTCCACCAGGTGCTGGGCCAGGTTGACGCTGCCGAGGTTGCAGACCGCGATCTCCGTTTCGCTGGTGTTGAGCGTGATCTCGGTGCACAGGTTCGAGCTGTGCACGACGCCGACATGCTGCTGCGGCGAGCGCACGTTGCAGGCATCCTTGAAGGTGATCCAGGGATGCCCGGTCTCGAACAGCATCGTCAGCATCTTGCGCCACAGGTCGCGCGCCGGCATGCGCCTGTACAGCTTCAACTCGCCGCGATCGGCCTTCGCCTCGTAGGCGGTGTAGGCGTCTTCGAAGGCGCGGCCGAACTTGTCGTGCAGGTCCGGGCAGTTGCTGGGCGAAAACAGCGTCCAGTCGCCGCCTTCGAGCACCCGCTTCATGAACAGGTCCGGAATCCAGTTCGCGGTGTTCATGTCGTGCGTGCGGCGGCGATCGTCGCCGGTGTTCTTGCGCAGCTCGAGGAACTCCTCGATGTCCAGGTGCCAGGTTTCGAGATACGCGCAGACCGCACCTTTGCGCTTGCCGCCCTGATTCACCGCCACCGCGGTGTCGTTGACGACCTTCAGGAACGGCACCACGCCCTGGCTCTTGCCGTTGGTGCCCTTGATGTAGCTGCCCAAGGCGCGCACGTTGGTCCAGTCGTTGCCCAGGCCGCCGGCGAACTTGGACAGCAGCGCGTTTTCCTTCAGCGCCTCGTAGATGCCGTCCAGGTCGTCGGCCACGGTGGTGAGGTAGCAGCTCGACAACTGCGAGCGCCGCGTGCCGCTGTTGAACAGCGTCGGTGTGCTCGACATGAAGTCGAAGCTGGACAGCACACCGTAGAACTGGATCGCCCGCGCCTCGCGGTCGATCTCGTTCAGCGCCAGCCCCATCGCGACGCGCATGAAGAAGGCCTGCGGCAACTCGATGCGGCGCTCGTCGATGTGCAGGAAGTAGCGATCCACCAGCGTCTGCAGGCCGAGGTAGTCGAACTGCAGGTCGCGCTCGGGTTCGAGCGCCGCGCCCAGGGCGCCTAAGTCGTATTGCGCCAGCCGCTCGTCGAGCAGCTCGGCCGCGATGCCCTGTTTGATGAAAGCCGGGAAATACTCCGCGTAGCGTGTCGCCATCTGCCCTTGAGTCACCTCCCCGCCGAGGATCTCCCTGCGCACCGTGTGCAGCAGCAGTCGCGCGGTGGCGTGGGTGTAGCCGGGGTCCTTCTCGATCAGCGTGCGCGCGGCCAGGATCGCGGCCTTGTAGACCTCGTCGATCGGCACGCCGTCGTAGAGGTTGCGGCGTGTCTCGGCGAGGATCGGCTCCGGGCGGATGTCTTGCCCCAAGTCCGCGCAGGCCGACTCGATCAGCGCCTGCAGCCGGGCGTCGTCCAGCGGCACGCGCTCGCCGCGGTCGGTCACATACAGCGCGGCCGCGGGAGCGGCCGGCGCGGCGCCGGCACGCGCTCGCTCCTGCGAGCGGCGTTCGCGGTACAGCACATAGGCGCGGGCCACCTCATGGTGGCCGCTGCGCATCAAGCCGAGTTCGACCTGGTCCTGCACGTCCTCGATGTGAAAGGTGCCCCCACCCGGGCGCGAGCGCAGCAGCGCGCGCACCACCGCCTCGGTCAGGCCGTCGACGGTCTCGCGCACGCTCGCGGAAGCCGCGCCCTGCGTGCCGTGCACGGCGAGGAAGGCCTTCATCAGCGCAACCGCGATCTTGTTCGGCTCGAACGCGACCACGGCGCCATTGCGCCGGATGATCTGGTAGCCCTGGTAGGCGGACGCGGCCGCACTGCGGCCCGCCGGCTGCGGCAATGCGCCGCTGGTGGACGATGACGACGAGCTGCCCGTGGTCACGGTCTGCATGGAATGTGTTCCCCTCGTGGTTGGGATGGAAGTTGAAAGATGGCGTCGGCGCTCGAGGGCCGCAACGCGACGCGCTGCATGCCTTGCCGGGTGCGGGCCCGGCTCGAGGGCGGCCTTGACAGGTCTCTTCGCGCTGGAGTCTCGATTGTCGCAGGAACACTATATCTGGGGGGTCGCTGGCTGTCACCCCACTACCGCTAGTGTGGCGACCCGTGCCTTCCCTAGTTGCGGCGAGTCCTGTGCGGCGCCGCGGCGGCCTAGCCGATCGACCCACGGCGCGCCAGCGCGCGCCGATCCTGAGACCGCCTGCACGAAGCGCCTGTTCATGCGCCCAGGCGCCGCGAAGGCGCCGCAAACGCCGATGGATCAAGGCGCGCGCAGCGTGTGCAGGGCCGGCAGCTGCAGCTTCGAGCCGCGCAACAAGCCGGCCAGGCGCGGCCAGGAAAATCCGGCGCCGGGGTCGGACTTGCGCATCGGCGCGACATGCTCGTGGCCGACCACTTCGCCGATCGGATAGGCGTGCTCCAGCGCTCGCAGCGAGCGCGCCAGGCGCTGGTACTGGCACACCGCAAAACGCTGTCCTTCGAGACCTTCGAGCTCGATGCCGATCGAGAAATCGTTCACGTTTTCTCGGTCTTTCCACACCGACGCGCCGGCATGCCACGCGCGTTGTTCGCACGACACGAACTGCAGCAGTTCGCCGTCGCGCCGGATCAGGAAGTGCGCGGAGACCTCGAAGCCGCGAATCTGCTCGTAGTAGGGGTGGGCCTCCCAGTCGAGCCGGTTCGTGAACAGGCGCTCGATGGCGTCGCCGCCGTAGACGCCGGGCGGCAGGCTGATCGAGTGCAGGACCACGAGCGAGATCGCCAGCCCCGCAGGCCGGGGGCCGAAGTTCGGCGAGGGCACACGATGCGCGGGAGCCCACCAGCCCCTGTGCCACGCCGGGCTCATCCGGCGTCGCGCTCGCCCAGATGGTCGCCCACGTTGACGCCCAGGCGCGCCATGCGGTAGCGCATCTGCCGCAGCGTCAGGCCCATGCTGGCGCCGGCGGCGGTGCGGTTGAAGTGATGGCGTTCGAGCGCACGCAGCAGGATCTCGCGTTCGACCTGATCCAGGTGCGCGGCCAGGTCCGCCGGCAGCGCGCTGGCGTCCGGCCCCGCCCGTGACGGCGGCGCCGCGGCAGCGGGCGCGACATCGGTCAATGGCTCGTCGGTGTCGTCGGCAAGGCCGAGGTCGTCGCGGCCGATGACGTCGCCGCCGGACAGCGCCACCGCGCGATGCAGCAGGTTTTCCAGCTCACGCACGTTGCCCGGGAAGGGGTAACGCGCCAGTTGCGCCATCGCCTCGACGTCCAGCGTCGGCGGCGGCGACACGCCGGCGTCGGCCGCCAGCCGAGCGAGCACCGCGGCGCAGATCGACGCCAGATCATCGAGGCGCTCGCGCAACGGCGGCACCATCATCTGGATCACGTTCAGGCGGTAATACAGATCCTGGCGGAAGCGGCCCGCCTGCACCTCGGCGCCGAGGTCCTTGTGGGTGGCGCTGACGATGCGCACGTTGACGGGCGCCTCCGCCACCGCACCCACCGGCCGCACCGACCGCTCCTGGATCACACGCAGCAGCTTGATCTGCATCGCCAGCGGCAGGTCGCCGATCTCGTCGAGGAACAACGTGCCGCCCTCGGCAGCGCGAAAGAAGCCGTCGCGGTCTTCGTTGGCGCCGGTGAACGCGCCCTTGCGGTAGCCGAAGAACTCGGCCTCCAGCAACTGCTCGGGGATGGCGCCGCAGTTGACGGCGATGAACGGCGCCGCCGCGCGGCTGCTCACGTCGTGGATCGCGCGCGCGACCAGCTCCTTGCCGGTGCCCGACTCCCCCTGCACCAGCACCGGCGCCATGCTGCGGGCCACCTTGTGGATCAGCTCGCGCACCTGCTGGATCGCACTCGATTGGCCGGCGAGGCGGCGCAGGGCCAGCGGCAACACGGCCTCGGGGATGGCGGCGGGCGTTCGCGCCGGTGCGGCCGCTGCGGCGGGCGCGCGGCCCGCATCGGCAACGGCCGCGACGCGGCCGCCAACGGCGTCGGAGCGGCCGAGTGCCGCGGCGACGACGGCGCGGAACTGCCGCAGGTCGACCGGCTTCGTCAGGTAGTCGTAGGCGCCGGCCTTCAGCGCCTCGACCGCGTTCTCCGCCGAGCCATAGGCGGTAATGACGATCGCCTTCTCGCGCCGTGCGCCCGCCTCCAGTGCGCGCAGCACGTCCAGGCCGCTGCCGTCGGGCAGCCGCATGTCGGTGATGACGGCGCTGTAGCCGCGTGTGGCCAGTTGCGCCAGCGCCTCCTCGACGCAGGCTGCGGTTTCGACGTCATAGCCTTCACGCAGCAGCGTCAGCTCGTAGAGCGTGCGCAGGTCGGGTTCGTCGTCGACGACGAGCAGGCTCGGGTTGGCGGGCTGGTTCATGCGGGTCCGGTCACAGGCTCGCCCGGCAATACGCGCCGCATCGAGACGCGAAACTGGTTGCGCCGCGGCTGCCCGGGCGGCGCGAGCCGGAAGTCGATGCTCGCGCCGTAACGCTCGCACAGTTCGCGACAAATATACAGGCCCAGGCCGCTGCCGCGGCTGCGCGTCGAGAAGAACGGTTCGAACAGATGGCGCTCGACATCGGGCGCGATCGGCGCGCCGTCATTGGCCACCGTCAGGCGCACGCGGTCGGCGCCGTCGGCGGCGACTTCGATGGCCAGCGAGCCGGCCGCCATGCTGGCATGCCGATGGGCGTTGTCGAGCAGGTTGACCAGCACGCGGCGCAGATGTTCGGGGTCGAAGACGACGACCAGCGGCGCGGCCGCCAGCGCCCGTTGCAGGCGCGGCCCGGCGCCGTCGACGCCGCTGGCGCGGCACCAGTCGGCCAGCACCGCGGCCACGCTCGCCACGGCGTCGATCTGCGACGGTGTCGGCGCGGTGCCCGGCGCGACGTCGAGCACGTCGGCGACGATGCGTTCCAGCCGCGCCACGTTGTCGGCCACCATCTGCGCCAGCCGCTGCTGGTCGGGCGCGACGATGTCCTCCTGCAGCAGCGCGTTGGCCTGCGAGATCGCGGCCAGCGGATTGCGGATCTCGTGCGCGATGCCGGCCGACACGCGCCCCATCGCGGCCAGCTTCTCCTGCCGCGTGCGCGCCTCCACCACCCGCAGGTCCTCCAGGAACAGCACGCAATAAACCTCTTCTTGCGCGGCACGCGCCTCGTCGCTGTCGCCGCTGGTCGTGCGCCGCCGCGTGAAGCGCGCACGCAGCCGCAGGCCGCGGATGGCACCGTTGGCGAACACCAGCGTCAGCTCACGGGCACCGTCGAGCGCACCGGCGTCGAAAGCCTTCTCGATCAGCCGCGCCAGCTTGGCCCAGGCGGCATCGGCATCGAGCTGGAACGGCGCCGCCGGGCCCAGCCCGTCGGCCACCAGCAGCCGGCGCGCGGCCGGGTTGGCAGCGCGCACGCGGCCGCGCCGGTCCACCACCAGCACACCTTCGACCAACTCCTCGATCACCAACCGGTTGAGCTGCGCCTGCTGGCGCGCCAGCTCGATGCTGCCGCGGGCGGTGAGCTCCTCGCGCGCCAGCCGGCCCGCCAACTCGCCGGCCAGCAGGGTCAGGCCGAAGAAGCCGATGCCGGCGAAGCCGGCCTGGGTCAGCGCGGCGGCAAAGTCGCCGCCTTCCAGCGCCGGCCGGGCCGCGTCGAGCAGCAGCAGCAGCGTCACGCCAGCCGCGGTCGCCAGCGCACGCACACGCGTCGTCAGCACACCCGCCATCAGCACCGGCAGCACCAGCAGCGCGGCGCGACTCAAACCCGGTGACGGGTCGAGCAGGTGCAGACCGACAAACACCACCAGGTCGAAGCCGATCGTCGCCAGCCAGGTGGCCCGCGGCAGCGCCACCGCGCCATCGGGCAGGCGGCGAAAACGCGGCAGCATCCACAACGACAGCGTCTGCGCGGCATAGAACAGGCACAGCAGCAACGGCGCCGGCGAAGGCTGCGGTGCGAACAGCGCACCCAGCACCTGCGCCGCGAGCAGCGCCACGCCGAGCGCGGCGCGCGCGCCCACGAAGGCGCGGTAGATGCGCTGGAATGCGCCGCGCCCTTCGGCCGACAGGCGCCGGGCCTGGCGAGTCAGGAAACGGCTGTCCGCAGCCCCATCGGTGGCACCAGGGGGGGGCCGCCAGCCGTTGCCGAAGCGCGAATCGGGCGCCGCAAAGGCGCCGTCATCGAGCCCGGTGGCGCCGAAGAGCGACTCATCGCTCGGCAGCGGCGCGCCGCGGCGCTCGGCCGAGCGGCGGCGATCACCCTGGCGACGCTCGGCGTCGCCGGTCGTGCGGCCGCGACGCTCGGCGTCGCCGGTCGTGTGGCCGCGGCGCTCGGCGTCGCCAGTCGCGTGGTCGCGGCGCGGGGCGCCGTCAGTCATGGGGCGTGCGCGGCCCGGCGTCGCGGTGCGATGGGCTGCAGTACGCGTCCTTGCCGAGCTGCAGCGCTTCGCTCGCCGGCAGGTGCACGCCACAGTGGGCACAGCGCAGCATGCCCTCGGGGGCGGGCAGGTCGCGCCGCGCAGGCCGGCGGCGCCGTCCGCCGAACAGCAGCCAGCCGACCAGCACGATCACCGCGACGACGAGCAGGAACTTGGCGATTGCCCCCATCACGCGGGCCGCCGCAGCAGCACTTCGAGCACGAAGCGCGAGCCGACATACGCCAGCGCCAACAGCAGCGCGCCGGCGTACAGCCAGCGGGTCGCGCGTTGGCCGCGCCAGCCGTACAGGTGACGCCCGACCAGCAGCGCGGCGAAGGTCGCCCAGCCGAGCAGCGACAGCACGTTCTTGTGATCCCAGCGCCACTGCACCGTCGACCACAGACCGAACAGCAACGCCGCACTGAGGACGACAAAGCCGGCTTCGACGAAGCGGAAGGTCAGCCGCTCGAGCCTGAGCAGCGGCAGGCCGAGCGGGCCGGTGCGTTCGCTGCCGAGCGGCGCGCTGCCCGGGCGCAGGCGGCGCTCGGCAGCGTCGAGCATCAGCGCGTGCAGCACGGCGGCGCCGAACAGGCCATAGCAGGCGACACCGAGCAGCCAGTGCAGCGGCAGCCAGGGCGAGCCGCCCTCGCCGCGCATCTCGCCGGGAAAGACCGCCACCAGGAGCACGACCGCCGCGCCGGCGAGCGCCAGCGCGCGCCGCACCGCCGGCAGCGGCACGAAGCGGCTTTCGACCGCGTGCACCGCGAGCACGACCCAGATGGTGAGCGACAACACCGGTGCAAAGCCGAAGCGCATCGTGCCGCCCTCACCGCCGAAGACGTCGAGCGCGAGCAGCGCACCATGCGCGAGCCAGCCGACGAGCAGCGCCAGCGGCGACCAGCGCGCCGCGGCGCCCGCGGCGGCCGCACCGTAAGCCGCCAGCGCGGCCGTGCCGAGCAACGTCGCAAGGCCCGACGATAGAATCATGCACACAGTGTAATGACGCGGTGTGCAACACGCCGCGATGCGCGGCCCACACGCCGCCTTCGACCCGCACGCATGGCCAGCCACCTCACCGACCGCCTGTCGCGACTCGTCAAGACGATGCGCGGCCAGGCCCGCATCACCGACGACAACGTGCAGGACATGCTGCGCGAGGTGCGCATGGCGCTGCTCGAAGGCGATGTCGCCTTGCCGGTGGTGCGCGACTTCGTGGCCCGCGTGAAGCAGCGTGCGCTCGGTGCCGACGTGGCGGGTTCGCTCAACCCCGGCCAGGCGCTGGTCGGCATCGTGCACAAGGAACTCGCGCGGACGATGGGCGACGCGGGCCCGGAAGGGTCCGCTTCGCGTCCCGTGGCCGACCTCAACCTCGCGACGCAGCCGCCGGCGGTGATCCTGATGGCCGGCCTGCAGGGCGCCGGCAAGACGACCACCACCGCCAAGCTCGCCAAGCACCTGATCGTCAATCGCAAGAAGAAGGTGCTGACGGTGTCGGCCGACGTCTACCGGCCGGCGGCGATCGAGCAGCTGAAGACCATGACACAACAGGCCGGCGCCGAGTGGTTCGCATCGTCGGCCGACCAGAAGCCGCGCGACATCGCCCTCGCCGCGCTCGACCATGCCAAGCGCCACTACTTCGACGTGCTGCTGGTCGACACCGCCGGCCGGCTGGCGATCGACGAGGCGCTGATGGCCGAGATCCGCGACCTGCACGCGGTCTTGCAACCGGTCGAGACACTGTTCGTCGTCGATGCCATGCAGGGCCAGGACGCGATCAACACCGCGAAGGCGTTCAAGGAGGCCTTGCCGCTGACCGGCATCGTGCTCACCAAACTGGACGGCGATTCGCGCGGCGGTGCCGCGCTGTCGGTGCGGCAGATCACCGGCGCGCCGATCAAGTTCGCCGGCGTGTCCGAGAAGATCGACGGCCTGGAGGTCTTCGACGCTGAGCGCCACGCCGGGCGCGTGCTCGGCATGGGCGACATCGTGGCGCTCGTCGAGCAGGTGCAGCAAGGCGTCGATGTCGACGCGGCGAAGAAACTCGCCGACAAGGTCAAGGCCGGCGGCTTCGACCTCGACGACTTCGTGGCCCAGCTGGCGCAGATGCAGAAGATGGGTGGCCTGGGCGGGCTGATGGACAAGCTGCCGTCGCACCTGGCCGCCAAGGCCGGGGCCGCCGACATGGGCCGCGCCGAGCGCGATGTGCGGCGCATGGAGGGCATCATCCGGTCGATGACGGCCCAGGAACGCCGCAAGCCCGAGCTGCTCAAGGCCAGCCGCAAGCGCCGCATCGCCGCCGGCGCCGGCGTGCAGGTGCAGGACGTGAACCGCCTGCTCAATCAGTTCGAGCAGATGCAGGGCATGATGAAGAAGATGAAGGGCGGCGGGCTGGCGAAGCTGATGAAGCGCATGGGCGGCGGCAACCCCGGCGCCTTGGGTGGGCCGGGCGGGCCGGGTGGCTTCGGCGGCCTGCGCTGAGGCCGTCGGGTCTTGCGGCGCGGGCGCAGCCGCTTTAGGGTCGAGGCTCCGCAGCCCTCGCACACCATCCCACCATGAGCATCTGGCTTTGGATCGCGATCGCCGTCGTGCTGGTACTGGCGCTCGCCTGGTGGCGCCAGCAGCAGGGCAGCAAGGCCGACGCAGAGCCGTCGCGCGCGCCCAAACAGGACGCGCTGGACACCGTCGCCGCCTGGCCGCCGGAGGCGACGCGGGTGTTGTCCGGCCATGAACGCGACGCGCACCAGGCGCTGATCGCCGCCCTGCCCGAATGCCTGGTGCTGGCGCAGGTGCCGCTGGCACGTTTCCTCAAGGTGCCGCGCCGCCACTCCTATATCGAATGGCTGACACGCGCCGGCCACCTCTGCGCCGACCTGCTGGTGTGCGACCGCAGTTCGCAGGCGCTGGCCGTGGTGATCATCCGCTCGCGGCACGACAGCGAGCGCGGCGCCAAGCGCAACGAGCGCATCAAGAAGGTGTTGAACGCCGCCAAGCTGAAGGTGCTGTTCTGGAACGAAGGGGTGATCCCGGACGCCGACACCATCCGCAATGCGCTGTTGCCCACGCCAGTGCCGCTTACAGGGCCGCTGGGTGCGCGCCCGGTGGCGGGCGCGGCCCCCGCTGCCGACAGCGGCCCGGATACCGAACCGCGGCGCGAACCGCCGCCTTCGACCTGGTTCGACGATGTCGAATCGCGGCCGGTGCCGCTGCGCGAAAGCCCCAACAAGCCGCCGCCCGCCTGAGCCGGCTTTAGCTGAGCAGCGCGTGCGCGAACTCGCGCGCATCGAAGGTCTGCAGGTCGTCCAGCGTCTCGCCGACGCCGATGAAGTACACCGGCAGCGGCGCCGCCCGCTCCTCGCGCGCCCACAGCGCGATAGCCGCCAGCACGCCGCCCTTGGCGGTGCCGTCGAGCTTGGTGACGATCAGGCCGGTAAGTTGCAGCGCGGCGTCGAAGGCCTTGACCTGCGCGAGCGCGTTCTGGCCGGTGTTGCCGTCCACCACCAGCAGCACCTCGTGCGGGGCACCGTCATACGCCTTGCCGATCGTGCGTTTGATCTTCTTCAGCTCCTCCATCAGATGCGCTTGCGTCGGCAGGCGGCCTGCGGTGTCGGCGATCACGACATCACAGCCACGAGCACGGCCGGCGGCGACGGCGTCGAAGCTCACCGCCGCCGGGTCGCCGCCTTCGTGACTGACGATCTGCACCTGGTTGCGGTCGGCCCACACGGCGAGTTGCTCGCGCGCGGCGGCGCGGAAGGTGTCGGCCGCGGCAAGCAACACCTTCTGGCCGTGTTCGGCCAGGTGACGTGTCAGCTTGCCGATGCTGGTCGTCTTGCCGGCGCCGTTGACGCCGACCACCATCATCACGGTGGGCGCGCTCTGGCCGACGATCAGCTTGCCCTCCAGGCCGTCGAGCAAGGCGGCGATGGCATCGATGAGCGCGCGTTTGACGTCGGTCGGGTGGCGCGCGTTGGTCGCCTTGACGCGGCGCTTCAGGTCGTCGAGCAACACCTCGGTGCCGCGCACGCCGGCGTCGGCCATCAACAAGGCCGCTTCGAGTTCCTCGTACAGCGCGTCGTCGACGCGGCTGCCGGTGAACACCTCCGACAAACCGCTGCCGGTCTTGCGCAGGCCGTGACGCAGACGGTCGACCCAAGCCGTGCGCGCCGCTGTTTCGGCGCGCACAGGGGAGGCTTCAGCCGTCGCGGGCGGCGGCTTCTTCTTGAAGAAACTGAACATGCAAGGGACGGCCGCCGCAGCCACAGATCGTGAAATCCGAGCCGATATAATGGACGGCTCAGGCGCTTTAGCTCAGTCGGTTAGAGCGACGGAATCATAATCCGCAGGTCCGGGGTTCGAGTCCCTGAAGCGCCACCACCTTCGGGCCCGAGCTTCTTTGATGCTTGGGTCTTTGTCCTTCCACAGCCCCTGGATCCACACCATGCAACGCTGTGCCGCCCCTTTCTTCGTCGCCGCCTGCCTGTTTGCAGCCGGCGCGCAGGCCCAGGTCGCACGCCTGTTCCCGCCCGACGCGCTGCGCGGCGAGCTGGTGGTCGAGCAACCTCCCGAGGTACGCCTGAACGGCAAGCCGGCGCGGCTGGCGCCGGGTGCGCGCATCCGCAGCGCGACCAACATGTTCCAGCTCACCGGCTCGCTCGTCGGCCAGAAGCTGGTGGTGCACTACACCACCGATCCGATGGGCATGCTGCGCGATGTCTGGGTGCTCAACGACGCCGAGCGGGCGAAGAAGCTCTGGCCGCGCACCGAGAAGGAGTTGCAGACCTGGGTCTTCGACCCGGCGACGCACACCTGGGCCAGGCCATGACGACCAAGAAGGTGTTCATCCGCAGCTTCGGCTGCCAGATGAACGAGTACGACGCCGACAAGATGGCCGACGTGCTGCAGGCGGCGCAGGGCTACGAGCCGACGGCGGATGTGAACGAGGCCGACCTGATCCTGTTCAACACCTGCTCGGTGCGCGAGAAGGCGCAGGAGAAGGTGTTCAGCGACCTCGGCCGCGTCAAGCACCTCAAGAAGAAGGGCGTGTTGATCGGCGTCGGCGGCTGTGTCGCGAGCCAGGAAGGCGGGCGAATAGTCGAACGTGCGCCCTATGTCGACCTCGTGTTCGGCCCGCAGACGCTGCACCGGCTGCCGCAGATGATCGACGCGCGCAAAGCCCAGGGCCGGCCGCAGGTCGACATCAGCTTTCCCGAGATCGAGAAGTTCGACCACCTGCCGCCGGCGCGGGCCGATGGCGCCACCGCCTTCGTCTCGATCATGGAAGGCTGCTCGAAGTACTGCTCCTACTGCGTCGTGCCCTACACCCGCGGTGAGGAGGTGAGCCGGCCGTTGGACGACGTGCTGACCGAGATCGCCACGCTGGCCGATCAGGGCGTGAAGGAAGTGACGCTGCTGGGGCAGAACGTCAACGCCTATCGGGGCGTGATGGAGACCACGGCCGACATCGCCGACTTCGCGCTGCTGCTCGACTGCGTACACGAGATCCCGGGCATCCAGCGCATCCGCTACACGACCAGCCACCCGAACGAGTTCACGCCGCGCCTGATCGAGGCTTACGGCCGGCTGCCCAAGCTGGTGAACCACCTGCACCTGCCCGTGCAACATGGCTCGGACCGCATCCTGATGGCGATGAAACGCGGCTACACCACGCTCGAATACAAGAGCACGGTGAAGAAGCTGCGCGCGATCCGCCCCGGCATCAGCCTGTCGAGCGACTTCATCGTCGGTTTTCCCGGCGAGACCGACGCCGACCATGCCAAGACGATGCAGTTGATCGCCGACATCGGCTTCGACAGCTCCTTCAGCTTCGTCTTCAGCCCGCGCCCCGGCACGCCGGCGGCGGCGCTGCACGACGACACGCCGCAAGCCGCCAAGCTGGCGCGGCTGCAGCAGTTGCAGGCAGCGATCGAGGCGCAGGCGCGCGCGATCTCGGCGTCGCGGGTCGGCACCGTGCAGCGGGTGCTGGTCGAGGGGCCCGCTCGCCGGCCCGGCAAGGACGCCGACGAGTTGATGGGCCGCACCGAGTGCAATCGCATCGTCAACTTCGCCGCTCCCGCGAGCCTGGTCGGCCAGATGATCGAGCTTCGCATCACCGAAGCGCTGCCGCATTCGCTGCGCGGCGAGGTGGTGCTCAGTGCGCAGCCGCAAGCGGCCTGAGAGCGCCCCATGCGCGCCGCCCTCTGCGCTGGCCTGCTGCTCGCCGCCTGCGGCGGTGGCGGCGGCGACAGCGGCGCGCCGCCGGTACCCCTCAGCACCCGCCTGAGCGCGCCCCCGCCGCTGGCCGATGGTTTGAGCGGCAGCCTCACGCTCAGCGCCGACGCCCAGGCCGGCGCCGCGGCGGTGGCTTTCGAGATCGACGGCAGCCCGCTCGGCGAAGACACGAACGCGCCCTACGCCGTCACCTTCGACGCCAACGCGTGGCCGCCCGGCCAGCATGTGCTGCGTGCACGCTCACGCGACGCTGGCGGCAACGTCTCGGCGTGGTCGTCGGTGACGGTACGTTTTGCCGGCGGCACGGCGGACGTGCCGCCGGGTTTCAGCCGCGACTCGAGCTGGGTCACCGGCCTCGCCAACGCCACCACATTTGCGCCCATGGCCGACGGACGCTGGTTGATCGCCGAGCAGGGTGGCACGCTGCGGCTGGTGAAAAACGGCGTCCTGCTGGCCACGCCCTTCGCCACCCTCGCCAACGTCGATGCACGCGGCGAACGGGGCTTGATCGGCGTCGCGCTGCACCCGGATTTCGCGGCCAACGGTTTTGTCTACCTGCACTACACGAGCAGCACCGGCGGCGCGCACAACCGCATCGTGCGGCTGGCCGCCAGCCCGGCCAACCCGGATGTCGCCGCGCCGGGCGAAACGCTGATCGCGGCGCTGCCCGTGCTGTCATCGGCCACCAACCACAACGGCGGTGCGCTGCACTTCGGTGTCGACGGCAAACTCTATGCCGGCGTCGGCGACAACGCGCAAAGCGCCCGCGCCCAAGACCCAGCGCACCCGTTCGGCAAGCTGCTGCGCTTCAACGACGACGGCAGCATCCCGGCCGACAACCCGCAGGCCACGAGCCACGCCGGCCTGGCGCGCGCGGTCTGGGCGCTGGGCTTGCGCAACCCGTTCACGTTCGCCATCCAGCCGCAGAGCGGGCGCATGCACATCAACGATGTCGGCCAGGACGCCTGGGAGGAGATCAACCTCGGCGCGGCGGGTGCGAACTACGGCTGGCCTCACTCCGAAGGGCCGGCGGGGGTCGCCGCCGGCCACACGGCGCCGCTGTTCGCCTACGCTCAAACAGCCGCGACCCCGCCCGGGTCGGGTGCCGGTGGTTTTTTCGTCGGCTTTGCGATCGCCGGCGGCGCGTTCTATCCCGCCAGCGGCCCCTTCCCGGCCGCGTACCGAGGCAGCTACTACTTCGCCGACTTCGTCGGCCGCTATGTCGGCCGGCTCGACACGGACAACGGGGCATCCCTGTTCGCGCGCGTCGCCGGCGCGCCGGTCGATCTGCGTGTCGGCGCCGACGCGGCCCTGTATGTGCTGACGCGCGACGGCATCGAGCGCATCGCGGCGCTTTGAGTTCAGCGCCGCACGAAGGCGCTGTACCACAAGGCAAGCGCGCTGGCGGCGACCAGCAGGGCGTAACCCGCCACCGTGCCGTCGCGCCCGAACAGCAGCAGCGCCGCGGTCGACGCGGCCGCGCCGCCCGCGCAGGCCCACGCGGCCAGCCGAATCCAGCGCGCAGCGGCCAGTTCGCGGCACCACAGCAGCTTGGCGAGCGCGGCCGCCAGCAGCCCGACCGCCAGCGCCGGGGCGAAGAAGTTGAGCAGGTGCCAGAGTGCGTCTATCGGGCCCATTCGTAAGCGGCGGGCTGGAAACGGTCGCGGATTTTAGAATCGGCTCATGGGCGTCCTGGCCATCGGCCTCAACCACACCACCGCGCCGCTCGATCTGCGCGGGCGTTATGCCTTTGCGCCCGGCCAGTTGCAGCTGCCGCTGGCGGCGCTGAAAGACCAGTTGCAACGTGCCGCGCCCGAGGTGGCCCTGCTGTCCACCTGCAACCGCACCGAGCTGTATCTGGCCGCCGACACGGCGCGCGAGCTGGTGCAGCCCGCCACCGCGTGGCTGGCGGCGCAGGGCGGGCTGGCGCCCGAGCAGTTCGCCGGCTTCACCTACACGGCGCAGGACCACGCGGCCGCGCGCCATGCGTTCCGCGTCGCATCGGGGCTGGACTCCATGGTGCTCGGCGAGCCGCAGATCCTCGGCCAGATGAAGCAGGCGGTGCGCGAGGCGGATGCGGCCGGCGTGCTCGGCAGCACGCTGCACCAGTTGTTCCAGCGTTCGTTTGCGGTCGCCAAGGAGGTGCGCACGTCCACCGAGATCGGCGCCCATTCGATCAGCATGGCCGCCGCGGCGGTGCGTCTGGCGGCGCAGCTGTTCGAGGATCTGCGCGACGTGCGCGCGTTGTTCATCGGCGCGGGCGAGATGGTCGAGCTCGTCGCGACCCACTTCGCGGCCCGCGCGCCGAAGTCGATGGCACTTGCCAACCGCACGCTGGAGCGCGGCGAGAAGCTGGCCTCGCGTTTCGGCGCCCAGGCGCTGCGACTGGCCGAACTGCCCGACCGGCTGCACGAATTCGACATCGTCATCTCCTGCACCGCGAGTTCGCTGCCGATCGTCGGCCTGGGCGCGGTCGAGCGGGCGCTGAAGGCGCGCAGGCATCGGCCGATGTTCATGGTCGACCTGGCGGTGCCGCGCGACATCGAACCCGAAGTCGCGCAACTGCGCGACATCTATCTCTACACCGTCGACGACCTGTCCGCGCTGGTGCAGGTGGCGGGCGAAAAGCGCCAGGCCGCGGTGGCGCAGGCGGAAGCCATCATCGACGCCGGCGTGCAGAGTTTTGCGCACTGGCTCGACCAGCGCGCCAGCGTGCCGCTGATCCAGGCTTTGAACGCCCAGGCGACCGACTGGCGCGACAGCGAACTGGCACGTGCGCGCCGCATGCTTGCGCGTGGCGAGGATGTGAATGCGGTGCTCGATGCGCTCTCCCGCGGCCTGACGCAGAAGATGATGCATGGCGCACTGGCGGAGCTGCACGCCGCCGACGCCGCGCAGCGCGAGCAGGTCGCGCAGACGATCTCGCGCCTGTTCCTGCGCCAGTCCCCGCGCTCGCACAGCGACGACGAGGCGCGTTAGCGCTGCCCTTGCCCTGCCGCGCGCCCGCCCGGCGCGACCCGCCCGCCCCCCATGAAAGACAGCCTTCGCCAACCCTTCGAGCGCCTTGCGATGCGCCTGGCCGAACTGGACGCCAGCCTGGCCGACCCGCAGCTGGGCGCCGACATGCAGCGCTGGCGCAAGCTCGCGCGCGAGCAGGCCGAAGCGGCGTCGGTGGTCGGTCTGTATCGGCGTTACCAACAGCGCGAGCGCGACCTGGCGGCCGCGCACGACCTGCAGGGCGAGGCCGAATTCGCGGCCATGGCCGCCGACGAGATTGCACAAGCGCAGGCCGATCTCGAACACCTGCAGCAAGAACTGCAAGCCGCGCTGGTGCCGAAGGACCCGGACGACGAGCGCAACGCGTTCCTGGAGATCCGCGCCGGCACCGGCGGCGACGAGTCGGCCCTGTTTGCCGCCGACCTGGCGCGCATGTACCTGCGCTGGTTCGAAAGGAAAGGCTGGCGCAGCGAACTTTTGAGCGAAAGTGTTTCGGACCTCGGCGGCTACAAGGAAGTGGTGATCAGGGTCGAAGGCGCGAGGGTGTATGGCGCGCTGCGTTTCGAATCCGGCGGCCACCGCGTGCAGCGCGTGCCGGCGACCGAGACGCAGGGGCGCATCCACACCAGCGCCTGCACGGTCGCGGTGCTGGCCGAGCCCGACGAGGCCGAGGAGGTGCAGCTCAACCCGGCCGAGCTGCGCATCGACACCTACCGCGCCAGCGGCGCCGGCGGCCAGCACATCAACAAGACCGATTCGGCCGTGCGCATCACGCACCTGCCCACCGGCATCGTCGCCGAATGCCAGGACGACCGCAGCCAGCATCGCAACAAGGCGAAGGCGATGGCGGTGCTGGCGGCGCGGTTGCGCGACCGCGAACGCAGTGAGCGCGAGGCCAAGGAGGCGGCGACCCGCAAGGGGCTGATCGGATCGGGCGACCGCTCGGACCGCATTCGCACCTACAACTTCCCGCAGGGACGGCTCACCGACCACCGCATCAACCTGACGCTCTACAAGCTCGACATGATCATGAACGGCGACCTGGACGACGTCGTCGCCGCGCTGCAGGCCGCGCGCGCGGCCGAGCAACTCGCCGCGCTGGAGAGCGGCGCGCGTGGCTGAGACGGTGCGCGCGGCGCTCGCCGCGGCACGCGCGCAGGGTGTCGATCGGCTCGATGCGCCGTTGTTGCTGGCCCACCATCTGCGACGCGCTCGCGAGTGGCTGATCGCACACGACGATGCGCCGCTGCCGCCAGCGGCGGCGGCCGCGTTCGCCCGTGACGCCGCACGCCGCGCCGACGGCGTGCCGCTGGCCTACCTGACCGGGCGGCGCGAGTTCCACGGCCTCGAGCTGCGCATCACGCCGGCGGTGCTCGATCCGCGGCCGGATACCGAGACGCTGGTCGACTGGGCGCTCGAGCTGCTGGCCGGCGAAATGGCCCCCGTCGCCGCGCCGCGGGTGACCGACCTCGGCACCGGCAGCGGCGCCATCGCGCTGGCGCTCAAACACGCCTGCCCGCAGGCCAGCGTGCTGGCGACCGACGCCAGCGCCGAGGCCTTGGCGGTTGCGGGCGCGAATGCGACGCGGCTCGGCCTCGCCGTCGAGTTCGCGCAGGGCGACTGGTGGCAGGCGGCTGCTGTCCGGCCGCCGCTGCACCTGGCCGTCTCCAACCCGCCCTACATCCGCGAGCACGACCCGCACCTGGCCGCCTTGCGCCACGAGCCGCGCAGCGCGCTCACGTCCGGTGCCGACGGGCTGGACGCGATGCGCGCCATCGTCGCCGATTCAGCCCGCCACCTCGCCCCCGGCGGCTGGCTGTTGCTGGAACACGGCCACGACCAGGCCGCGGCCGTGTTGGCCCTGCTGGCCGCTCACGGTTACGAAGCGTTGGGGCGGCGCCACGACCTGGCCGGCCACACCCGTTGCAGCGGCGGCCGCCGGCCGGCATGAGGCTGCCGCCACCCGGAATGCGTCATGGTGCACATCACTGGGCATGTCGTCGCGCCGCCGCTTGGCGTAGCATGAACTTCCGGGGCGTCGATTTTTCTAGGGAGCGCCGGTGCCCGGGCCGGCACTTATAAGGAGTGCGCTTGTGAAGACGATGCTCCGTACCCTGGCGGCAGCCGCCGCCCTCTGCGTCACCGCTGCCGCCATGGCCGATGACGGGCTGCGCCTGCCGGCACCCGCCGACAACACGCCCACCGGCTGGAAGGCCCGTTTCGGGCTCACCACCCCGGCCGCACCGAGCGTGGCCGAGTTCCCGACCTCGCGTTCGCTGACGGTGCCGTCGGCGCAGTTGCTCGGCGACTACTACTTCACCGGGCCCGGCTTCGGCGGCGGGCGGGTGGCCGGCGGCTTGCGTGCGACCAGCGGGCTGCTGATCGGCGCCCGTTCGCCCGGGCTGGCGGCGCCGGGCTTAAGCCTGCGCCGCGCCGAACTGGGCGGCGACTCCGCCGGCACCCTGCCCTATGTGGGCGTGGGCTACACCGGGCTGTCAGTGCGCGGCGGATGGGCCTTCTCGGCCGACCTGGGCTTGCTTGGCACGGCCCGCACACCCGGGCTGCAATTGCAACGCAGCGGCCCCAGCCTGGACGAGGTCTTGCGCGACCTGCGCCTGACGCCGACGCTGCAGCTCGGCGTGTCGTACTCGTTCTGAGGCCCGGCTTTAAGGCCAAGCCCGGGCGGCCCCACCGCCCGGGCCGGCATGGCGTATAACCGCGACTGCGAATTCCTGAGCCGCCGCCGCCATGACCGACCCGACCCAACAACGCATCGACGACCTCGTGAAGGGCCACCCCGTGGTGCTGTTCATGAAGGGCACGGCGCAGTTCCCGATGTGCGGCTTCTCGGGCCGCGCGATCCAGATCCTGAAGGCCTGCGGCGTCGAGCAGCCGGCCACCGTCAACGTGCTCGAAGACGAGGCCATCCGCCAGGGCATCAAGGACTACGCCAACTGGCCGACCATCCCGCAGCTGTACGTGAACGGCGAGTTCGTCGGCGGCTCGGACATCATGATGGAGATGTACCAGGCGGGCGAGCTGCAGCAGGTGCTGGCGGCCAAACAATAGCGCGGCGGCGATGGCGGCCCGGCTCGTCATCGGCATCACCGGCGCGTCGGGCGCGCTGTATGGCGTGCGGCTGCTCGACCGCGCGCGCGAACTCGGGATCGAGACCCACCTCGTCGCCAGCGCGGCCGGCCTGCTCAACGTGCACCACGAGCTGGGTCTGGACCGCGGCGCCCTCGAAGCCAAGGCGCACCGCGCCTATGCCGCGGGCGACATCGGCGCCTGCCTGGCCAGCGGCAGCTTCGACGCCGGCGCGATGGTCATCGCCCCGTGTTCGATGAAGACGCTGGCGGCGGTGGCGCAGGCCTTCAACGACAACCTGCTCACACGCGCCGCCGACGTGATGCTCAAGGAGCGCCGGCGGCTGGTGCTGATGGTGCGCGAGACGCCTTTCAATCTGGCCCACCTGCGCAACATGACGGCGGCGACCGAGATGGGCGCGGTGATCTTTCCGCCGCTGCCGGCGTTCTATCACCGGCCGCAGAGCATCGACGAACTGGTGGCCGACACGGTGGAACGCGCGCTCGCGCTCTGCGGTGTGAATGCGGCGCAGCCGCGGGCCTGGGCCGGGCTGCGCTGAGCGCCGTTCACGCGCCTTCGAACACCCACTGCCTGCGGTTTGCGAACACCGCGGTCGGATACTCCGCGCGGCCGCGGCTGCCGTTGTAGCGGCCGAGCGCGAGGAACAGGTCGCCGCGTTCGATGTCCAGATAGTGACGCAGGATGACGCAGCCGAAACGCAGGTTGGTCTGCATGTGAAAGAGTTTGGCGACATCGCCGTCGCCGATCAGTCGGGCCCAGAACGGCATCACCTGCATGTAGCCGCGCGCGCCGACGCGGCTGATCGCGTACTTGCGAAAGCCGCTCTCGACCTGGATCAGCCCGAGCACGAGCGCCGGCTCCAGCCCCTTGCGCTTGCTTTCGTACCAGACGGTTTCGAGGAAGTCGAGCCGGGTGCGGGCTTCGGATTGGCGCCGCTTGAGCCGGTCGCTGGCGCGGCCGAGCCAGCGCAGGTAAGCCAGCCGCTTGTCGATGTCGGCGAAGGCCGGCTTGGGCGGCGCGCCTTCGGCGATGGCGGCTGACAACACGCTGCGAATCGAATCGGCGAGCGGCTCCTCGACCTGCCCGCCGGCCGTCGCCAGCGGCCAAGGTGCGGCGAGCGACGCCGCGAGCAGCGCGCGCCGCTTCACGCTGTGAGGCGCTCCTTGACCAACGCCCTCACCTGGTCGATGCCCACCGGGGACGCCTGCGCGTCGCGCCGGCCCTGCAGTTCGAGTTGGCCGGCCTTCAGGCCGCGTTCTGAGATCACCACACGCAGCGGCACGCCGATCAGCTCCCAGTCGGCGAACATGGCCCCCGGGCGCTCGCCGCGGTCGTCGAGCATGACGTCGATACCCGCCGCGGTCAGCTCGTGGTGCAGCCGGTCGGCGCCGTCCTTCACGTCGGCATTGCGGTCGTAGCCGATCGGGCACAACACGACCTGGAAGGGCGCGATGCTGGCCGGCCAGACGATGCCCCTGGCGTCGTGGTTCTGCTCGATCGCCGCGCCCAGGATGCGCGTCACGCCGATGCCGTAACAACCCATGATCAGCGGCTGCGGTTTGCCGGCTTCGTCCAAATAGTTCGCGTTCATCGCCGCCGAGTACTTGGTGCCGAGCAGGAAGATGTGGCCGACCTCGATGCCGCGCTGGATCGCGAGCACGCCCTGGCCGTCGGGCGACGGGTCGCCGGCGACGACGTTGCGGATGTCGGCCACCAGGTCGGGCTCGGGCAGGTCGCGGCCCCAGTTCACGCCGGTGAGGTGGAAGTCGACCTCGTTGGCACCGCAGACGAAGTCGCTCATCGCGGCCACCGTGCGGTCGGCAACGATCTTCACCGGCTTTCGGGTCGCGATCGGGCCCAGGTAACCCGGCAAGATTCCGAAGTGGCTTTCGATCTCCGCCACGGTCGCAAAGCGAAAGCCGTCTTTGAAGCCCGGCAGCTTGCCGGTCTTGATCTCGTTCAGGTCGTGGTCGCCCCGCACGAGCAGCAGCCAGACGGCACTGCGCACGATGTCGCCACGCTCGTTCTTCTCGTCGGTGGCGAGCACGAGCGACTTGACGGTGCGAGCCAGCGGCAGGCCGAGCAGTTGCGCAACGTCGGCGCAGGTGGCCTTGCCGGGTGTCGGCGTTCGCTGCATCGGCTCCTTCGGCGCTGCGCGCTGCGCGATCAGCGACACCGCTTCCGCGAGCTCGATATTGGCCGCGTAGTCGCTGGCCGGGCAATAGACGATGGCGTCCTCGCCGGTGTCGGCGATGACCTGGAACTCCTCCGACACGTCGCCGCCGATCGCGCCGGTATCGGCCGCCACCGCGCGATAGGCCAGGCCCATGCGGTCGAAGATCGCGCGGTAGGCCACGGCCATCGCGTCGTAGCTCTTGTGGCCGGCGTCGAAGTCGCGGTCGAAGGAGTAAGCGTCCTTCATCGTGAACTCGCGCCCGCGCATGACACCGAAACGCGGCCGGCGTTCGTCGCGGAACTTGGTCTGGATGTGATAGAAATTCTTCGGCAGTTGCTTGTAGCTGCGCAGCTCCTGACGTGCGATGTCGGTGATGACCTCCTCGCTCGTCGGCTGGATCACGAAGTCGCGCTCGTGCCGGTCCTTCACCCGCAGCAACTCGGGGCCGTACTGCTGGAAGCGGCCCGACTCCTGCCACAACTCCGCCGGCTGCACCACCGGCATCAGCAACTCGACCGCACCGGCGCGGTTCATCTCCTCGCGGATGATCGTTTCGACCTTGCGGATCACCCGCAGGCCCATCGGCATGTAGCTGTAGATGCCCGCGGACAGCCGCTTGATCAGGCCCGCGCGAAGCATCAGCTGGTGGCTGGCGACCTCGGCATCGGCAGGCGCTTCCTTCAGCGTGGAGATGAAAAACTGGCTGGCTCTCATGGCACGCACGACCTGGCCACCTGCATGCGGGAAAGCGAGTGTTCGCGCACCGCACCGGGCCGGTGCAATAATGAAAACAGTTAAGAAATCGGGGTCCGATTATGCTCGACCGTGAAGGGTTCAGGCCCAACGTCGGCATCATCCTGCTCAACGCCCGCAATCAGGTTTTCTGGGGCAAGCGGCTGCGCACACATTCGTGGCAGTTTCCGCAAGGCGGCATCAAACATGGCGAGTCGCCCGAGCAGGCGATGTTCCGCGAGCTGCACGAAGAAGTGGGGCTGCAGCCCGACCATGTGCGCATCCTCGCGCGCACGCGCGACTGGCTGCGCTACGAGGTGCCCGACCATTACATCCGGCGCGACGCGCGCGGCCACTACAAGGGGCAGAAGCAAATCTGGTTTCTGCTCAGGCTGGTGGGCCGCGACTCGGACATGAACCTGCGCGCCACCGATCACCCGGAGTTCGACGCCTGGCGCTGGAACGACTACTGGGTGCCGCTGGACGTGGTGATCGAGTTCAAGCGCGGGGTGTACGAAAGTGCGTTGACCGAACTGGCGCGCTTCCTGCCGCGGGCGAGCTATCACAACCGCTATCTGCGCTCCGGCATGCGCCCGCACCTGCGCGACGAGGAGCAAGAGGACCTGCCGCCGCCCGAGCCGCCGGTGGGCTGACCCAGTTGTGGCTGCGGCCGGCGCTGCCGCGCCTTCACGCCCGCTGGCGCGGGCATGAGCCTGTGCCGCAATCGCGCCCGCTTACGCGAGCACGAGATTGTCTCGGTGAATCAACTCCGGCCCGTTCGCATAACCGAGCAGCGACGCGATCTGCGCTGACGGCTTGCGCATGATCAGCCGCGCCTCGGCGGCGGAATAGTTCGCCAGCCCACGCGCGACTTCGGCGCCGCTGGCCGAACAAACCGCGATCACGTCGCCGCGCGCAAAGGCGCCGCGCACCTCGGTGACACCGATCGGCAGCAGGCTCTTGCCCTCGTCGCGCAGTTTCGCCACCGCGCCGTCGTCGACGATCACGGTGCCGCGCAGTTGCAAGTGGTCCGCCATCCACTGCTTGCGCGCGGCGCGTTTGGCGGTCGGCGCGATCAAGGCGGTGCCGATCGCTTCACCGGCCGCCAGGCGCAGCAGCACATCGGGCTCGCGGCCCCAGGCGATGAGCGTGTGGGCACCCGAGCGGGCGGCGCGTTTGGCCGCCAACACCTTGGTCAACATGCCGCCGCGGCCGATCGGAGACCCGGCGCCGCCGGCCATGCGTTCGAGTTCGGGGTCGCCGGCCCGCGCTTCGGCGATGAAGCGCGCCTGCGTGTGCTTGCGCGGGTCGCTCGCGTAGAGGCCGCGCTGATCGGTCAGGATCACGAGCACGTCGGCCTCGACCAGGTTGGCGACCAGCGCGCCGAGGGTGTCGTTGTCGCCCACCTTGATCTCGTCGTTGACGACGGTGTCGTTCTCGTTGATCACCGGCACCACCTTCAGCGCCAGCAGGGTCAGCAGCGTCGAGCGAGCGTTCAGGTAACGCTCGCGATCGGCCAAGTCCGCATGCGTGAGCAGCACCTGCGCGCTCGCCAAGCCCTGCTCGCGCAGCTTGCTTTCGTACATCTGCACCAGGCCCATCTGACCGACTGCGGCCGCCGCCTGCAACTCGGGAAGTTCGCGCGGGCGCTGCGTCCAGCCCAGGCGTTTCATGCCCTCGGCGATCGCGCCGCTGGACACCATCAGCACCTCGCGGCCTTCCTTGGCCAGTGCCGCGAGCTGACCGCACCAGTTGGCGATGGCGTCGGCATCGACGCCGCGGCCCTCGTCGGTGACCAAGCTGGAGCCGACCTTGACGACGATGCGGCGCGCGGCGCGTAGCACCTCAGTCATCGCCGGCCTCGAAACGTTGGTCGGGCAAGGCTTCACTCGCCGGCTTGTGCGAGGCCACGTGCTCGTAGACCGCCTGCACCAGCGGGTCGAGCCCGGTACGCGCGAGCGCGGAGATCTCGAACACCGGGCCCTTCCAGCGCAAGCGCTTGACAAAGTCCTTCAGGCGAGCCGCGTGCTGGTCGGCCGGCAGCATGTCGATCTTGTTGAGCACCAGCCAGCGCGGCTTGGCATGCAGGCCTTCGTCGTACTTCTTCAGTTCAGCGACGATCGCCTTCGCCTGCTGCACCGGGTCGACTTGTTCGTCGAATGGTGCAATGTCGACGACATGCAGCAGCAGCCGCGTGCGCTGAAGATGGCGCAGGAAGTAGTGCCCGAGGCCCGCGCCTTCGGCCGCGCCTTCGATCAGGCCGGGCACGTCGGCGACGACGAAGCTGCGCTGCGGCCCGGCGCGCACGACGCCCAGATTCGGGTGCAGGGTCGTGAACGGGTAGTCGGCGATCTTCGGCTTGGCGTTCGAGATCGAGGCGATCAAGGTGCTCTTGCCGGCGTTGGGCATGCCGAGCAGGCCGACGTCGGCGAGCACACGCAGCTCGAGCTTGAGTTTCTTCTGCTCGCCCGGCCAGCCCGGCGTTTTCTGGCGCGGCGAGCGGTTGGTGCTGCTCTTGAAGTGCAGGTTGCCGAAGCCGCCGTCGCCGCCCTTGCAGATCAGCACGGGCTCGCCGGGCAGGAGCAGTTCGGCCACCACCTGGCCCGACTCGAGATCGCTGAGGATGGTGCCCACCGGCATGCGCAGCACGATGTCGTCGGCGGCGGCGCCGTACTGGTCCGAGCCGCGGCCGGCTTCGCCGTTCTTGGCATGGTGCCGGCGCGCATAGCGGTAGTCGATCAGCGTGTTCAGGTTGCTGTCGGCCACCGCGTAGATGCTGCCGCCGCGCCCGCCGTCGCCGCCGTTGGGCCCGCCGAAGGGGATGAACTTCTCGCGCCGAAAGCTCGCGCAACCGGCCCCGCCGTCGCCGGCGGCGACATCGATCGTGGCTTCGTCGACGAACTTCATGGTGAATGGTAGAAGTGAAACAGCTCGCGGTAAGCCGGGCGCAAGTGAAACAGCCCGCGGCAAGCCGGGCGCAAGTGAAACAGCCCCGGCAAGCCGGGCGCAAGTGAAACAGCCCCGGCAAGCCGGGCGCAAGTGAAACAGCCCCGGCAAGCCGGG